>OJBB01000137.1_pt1 | contig 27525 bp, 21 predicted proteins | sample 1590401 | NCBI WGS metagenome assembly OJBB01 (sample SAMN05416789, study PRJEB24817) | seawater metagenome | isolation source: Sea water | place: Canada:Atlantic | collected 2013-07 | reverse complement strand
ATTTCATCAGGAATCTATAAAGTCAAAAATTCTAATTTGATTAGAAAATACCAAAGCGGACATTAAATTAATATGATTTTAGGTATTAAATTCTATGGCGCTTCGGGGCACTAAGCGTATATGGATTTGATCTGATTTAGATTGCTTATTAATGTTTTAAAAATCAGGTGTTCATTTGAAATTTCATTGTAAATCAATTTGTTCCTTGTGATTAATAATCAATGTGATATATTTTTTGTGACTAAAAAAAGAACACATTGGAATTGTGTAGCTTTTTAAATGGAATATCAAACATGCATAGGGTTAAGGATGAATAGCAACAATTGTGAAATTAGTCACGTTCGTGAGTATTAGTCGTTAGTCTTTTAAGTTAGAAGTAAATGCATTTTGTTGTTCCAATAATTTAATTATAACAACAGGTAAGTTAAATGATTGATAGAACAAAAAAAACAAACTACATCCGTTTAAAAACGTTTACATTAAACATAGTTAAACTTGTGATGACACTCACTTTTAGCTTTGTATTCACAATTAGTATAGTGTCGGCTAATGAAGTAATAAAAAAGGATAAAGGAACACGTATAGAGCAAAGAAATGCCATCAAAAAAATTGGTAACCTCAGTAAATTAAAGTTTAACGCACATGGCATGCCATCAAATATCGAAGGTGAATTAGGTTATTACAACCCAGCGACACACGATAAAGATATTAATAAGTTAATTAAAAATATTGGCGCTATATATCATCTACAAGCTAACCAGTCTTTTAAAATAAGAAGAGTTAATAACTCATCAACGGGTTATCATACTCGGCTAGACTTATATGTAAATCACATAAAAGTAGAGGGTGCTGAATTCATTATTCATACCGACAACAATAATAATATTTATGCTATCAATGGTAATGTTATTTCTTCTGAAAATTTGGCCATTCAAGCTTTAATCACTCAACAGCAAGCGCTTAATGCATCATTAGATATATTAAGTGATAACAAAAATATAAATATCCTAGATCAGCCCAAGTTAATTTATGTGGTTGATGCTTTAGGGGGTGCTCATTTGTCATGGTTATCTTTAATTGAATATAAGGATAATAATGGTAGTCAATACCTTGATAAGATTTATATTGATGCCACAAATGCTCAATTTATCATGCGAACACCTCAAATTCATAACGCTTTAGATAGAGAAATACGCAGTGCTGGCAATCAAGATATCCCTTTAGGAACAACAACTCTTATCTCTGAGGGAGGCTCATCTTCAGACACTACCGCTATGGATGTCTATGAACATCTAAAAACAACGTATGATTATTTTAATAATAAACAGGGTATTGACTCTTTTGATGATAATGGCACAAGCCTAAAAGCGACTATTCATTATGTAGTAAGTGATGTAGGACAGCCAGATGAAAAAAATATTGGCCGTTGGGATTCAAACAATAAAAGGTTCCTCTTTGGTGATGGGGATGACAGCCTGTTTTCTTCTTTAGGACGTTCTTTAGATATTGTCGCCCATGAATATACTCATGGAGTATCGAATGAAATAGGCCCGACATTTATCTATCAACAGGGTGCTAACGGTAAATTTATTGGTGAGTCAGGAGGAGTAAGCGAAGCTCTTAGTGATGTTTTTGCTACAGCTGTTGATATTTTTAAAAACGGTCAAACAAGCAATACTTGGCTCCTTGCTGAAGATGTATGGAAACCAGCCGTTAGTGGTGATGCCATGCGGTATATGAATAACCCTACTAAAGATAATAATTCATTAGATTTTTATTTAGACCTCACTTCTAATACTGAGGTCCATGATAGCTCAGGCATAATCAACCTTGCTTATTACTTGTTGGTCAATGGCGGTTTTCATCCACAAGGACGAACCAGTCACCCTGTAGAAACGGGGGTTGGCCATACAAAAGCAGAAAACATCTTCTTTCAAGCACTTACCCAATACATGACTAGCGCTGAAACCTTTATAGATGCGATGGAACATACGGCAAGAGTTGCCCTACAAGTACACGGTAATAATTCAAATGAACACAAAGCGGTTTGTGCTGCATGGAGTGTGGTTGGTATACCTAATGACAGCTCGGTTTATTGCGCTAGCAGCCTGCCAAACAAAACAACTTGGCTTAATAAAAGTTACTCTTGTTCAAATGGTGGGGCATTAATTAATACTTCTTGGGGAATTGTTAATGGCAGTTTAGCTTCAGGAGAGTTTTATCAGCTTGAACACCGTAATGGAAAATACGGTGTTTGGGCAAAAATATTACCCTATAGCCAATCAACAAGTCACAGTGAAATTTATTTTAGTGGTTTGCAATATTTTAAAGCAAGAGTCTGTAACCATATGGGTGACTGTGGCACAGCAACGTCAACTTTAGTAAATGCTAGTTGTGGTGGCGGTGGTGGCGATTTGTAATAAATTAAGCTCAGGTGTTGTTAGAGTATAATAATTACCAATATCATCTGAGCGTACAATAAACGGTTGACTTAAAATTAAACTAATTGAGATATAAAATGAAAATTAACAATCTTTTGATACTTGTAATTATCTGTTTTATTAACGCTTGTCAGGGTGATTCAGAAGAAAAAGCAGAGCCAATAGCTGAACAAAAATATTTACTGGCTGTGACCTATGATAACTATGCATGGGGGGCAAGTCATGCAGGGATTTTTGTTGATATTGAAGGCAACTTTTATCATTATTATCATGATAAAGGGGATAATGATGGTTACCTTTCAGTAAATGAAGTGGCAGAGCAGTCAGAAATAGAACTCACTAAAGTGATGGGGGGCGCTGGGACTTTACTTGAAACTTTAGATATTGAAGTTATCAAGGAAATTAAAAGTATTGCCAGTCGGGTGACTTCTCATAATTTTACTGAGTCGCAGCAACGTTGTCATGATTCTGGAAGTATACGTTTTTTTAGCTTTTATTTTAATATAAACACTCAAATGTATACTCCAACTCTACTAGAGAAAACTGGTGGATTGGCACAAGTTAATCTTTCACCTTCTGCAAAAGAATTAGTGAATTGGCTGGACACTAAATCAAGTGAATATCAGTTAGGTCTTAATTCAGATGATTGCAGTTATATACCTGAAGATTAATATTATACGACTTTACTTTTGTGAAAATTCTTATAACTCTATAGCACTTTTGGGGATATATGACCTTAAAGTTAACAATCTAATTTCGGTGCATCCAAGATGATTCTAATGTCCGCTTTTGAAATTGGGAACATAATTGTACGTTCAATATTAAGTGAATTTTAGAGTACAAATAAATAAAATTTGTTGTAGTAGCTCAGACCAGTTCTGCCGTTAGTAACTCAAAAGCTAACTTCCGCTTTTGTTTAGGTTTGTTAGATACCAGTCGCGACAAAACACCATAAGATAAACAAGCTTCACTCCTCAGGCTGGTGTCTAACAAACTCCAGAGAACGAAACCGCGTGAACCAAATGCTTACTATGGGGAATGCTATATCGTGGCTGGGTGTTTTACTGGGTAATTTTGAATTAGCGCTTGTTGTAGTTTGACTTTAGTTGGCATAAACGACTTATTAACGAGTAGAAACTCAATAAAGTATAGCGTCGTATTCGCTATTGTGGTGTTTTTGGCAAAACGATCCCTTATCAACATTCGATAATAGAGACACTTATTTCTATTTGCTAATTTACAAGCTTGATTGGTGGTCCGCGAGGTTTCAACTGACAAATCAGAATACCTTTAATAATCATTAGCTCTCTACATTCTGGGCATGTAAATACAATACTTTTTGCAGGTGGAACTGATTTATCCTTAACTAATTTCGTTGTTGTTACTTCAGGCACTTTTACATTGAGTAGGCCCTTAATTTTAGTTAAATTCTTCTTACAAGTAGTATTGGCAATCAAGCCATAATGCCTGATGCGTTGAAACCCTGAAGGTAAAGCATGCAATAAAAACCGTCGTATAAATTCATCATGGCTTAATGTCATCGTTCGGTATCGCTTTGACGCTTTAGCACGATAGTTTTTACAACGAAACGTGACGTCCTTTTCATCACTTTTAACCAAGCGACTATTGGATATCGCTACGCGGTGTGTATAACGAGCAAGGTAAGCGAAAACAGCTTTAGGCCCCGCAAAAGGTCTTTTGGCATAAACTACCCATTCTTTTTTTCGTAATGGCGTCAGCCATTTAGTAAACGACACTTCATCTTCAAGGAGCTTACTTTCACCAAAGAATTTCAATTGATTTTGTTGATAAGCTTCAGCTAATTTCTCTAGATATAAGCGGCGAAACAATCGAGATAACACACGCACAGGCAGGAAGAAGCCTGATTTACTCGATACCCATTTTTCCCCATCAAGAGATAAACCACCGCCTGGTACAATACCATGCACATGTGGATGATGAGTCATCGCAGAGCCCCATGTATGAAGGACAAAAGTAACCCCTAATTTAGCGCCGAGTCGCTTTTCATCAGCGCCTATCGTTAGAAGCGTTTGCGCAGCAGTTTTCAATAATAAGCCATACATTATCGACTTGTTGTAGTAGGCTATTTCTGCGATTTCTTTTGGTAAGGTAAAAACCAAATGATAATAATCGACAGGTAGCAGTTGCGCTTGTCTCGCTTCAAGCCATCTTTTTGCTGAGCTTGCTTGGCATTTTGGGCAATGCCTATTACGACATGAGTTATAAGAAATGTGAGTCTTATTACATGATTGGCAATAAAGTTGATGCCCACCTAAAACCTCTGTTCGACAATTTTCAATGGCTGACATGATTTTCAATTGACTGAGGTTAATATGTCCTTGATTGTGTTCTCGCCATTGTTGACCATGATGTCGAAATATATCGGATACTTCTAATTGAGGACGAGTCATGATAAATACTCACGACTTGTCCTTATCTTTTGTCTTATCCTTGTTTTCTAAAGCATCAAGTGGACTGATAATTTCGCGTAATAAGTTTGTTGCGACCTGAGCATATAAAGCCGTGGTACCTAATTTAGCATGCCCAAGCAATACCTGTATGACACGTATATCAACATGCGCTTCAAGTAAATGTGTAGCAAAGCTGTGACGTAAGGTATGCATCGATACCTTTTTATTAATGCCAGCGTTCTTGGCCGTTGTTGTACAAATTCTAGCAAGCTGACGACTCGTCATATGATTAATCGGATTAAGCCCAGGAAACAACCAACCTTCACGGTGCATTTGCCCATGTTTATTAGCAAACAACCACCATTGTCGTAAATGCTCGAGTAGCGCAGGAGATAACATAGCGTATCTGTCTCGGCTTCCTTTACCTTGTTCAACGCGAAGTACCATACGCTCACTGTCTATATCTGAGACTTTAAGCGAAACGACTTCGCTAACGCGAAGCCCTGCACCATAAGCAACAGAAAATGCAGCATGGTATTTAGGGTGAGCAGCGGTTGTAAGAAACAGCTTTATCTCTTCTAGACTCAAAATAATCGGTAACTTACGTGCGACCGACACAGTGATTAATTTGGTGAGTAACTGCGGTTTATCTAACGTGACATTATATAAAAACCTCAAACCAGAAAGGGTGCTATTAATCGTTGTTCCTGTTGCACCGTCTTCAACTAAAAACAATTGGAACTCGCGCAAATTGTCACGGGTAGCGTTTTCAGGTGAATGTTTCAAATATTCACATAAACGATTAAGTGCTCGGACATAACCTATTTGTGTTTTAGCCGTAAGATTACGGATAACCATGTCTTCAGTGAAACGTTGGCTCAGCTTAGGATCAAAATAAGTAGAAAAAATCATGTTAAAACTCCTCGTTAATTGAGGCGAAATGCCTCAATACTAAGAGTAGAAAAGAATATGAAAGGATAAGGGATTTAAAGAATTAGCCAAGAGCGCCAATACCGCGGAGCGGTTTAGTTCTATGGCTATAACGCGACCTTAGAACTGATGATTAACTCGATATTTATTAGTTGGCCCACGTTGTGGAAAAAGACCAGTATTATTAATGTAACTAACTGGCTTTAGTTCGCTGAAAGCGGCCAAAAAACTAACAAAGCCTTTAATAATATAACTCTCCTGTGGGGTTGGTGTAAATATGCTTGGATGTCCAAAAAATTTAGTCGATAGCGAGCGCATACTTACACAGCTTCGCACTGAAGGTTATGATGTAACCAATAGTTATGATGATGCGGAATTAGTTATTGTAAATACCTGTGGTTTTATTGATAGCGCAGTACAAGAATCTTTAGATACCATCGGAGAAGCTCTTGCTGCAAATGGTAAAGTGCTGGTTACGGGCTGTTTAGGGGTTAAGAAAGACGAAATTATCGAGCTTCACCCTAATGTTTTAGGTGTTACTGGTCCTCATGCGTACGATGAGGTTTTAAATCAAGTACATGAGCATGTTCGCAAACCAAAATATAACCCGCATATTGATTTAGTACCTGATCATGGTGTTAAGCTTACGCCTAAGCATTATGCTTACTTAAAAATATCTGAAGGGTGTAACCACCGTTGTACCTTCTGTATTATTCCATCAATGCGTGGCGACTTAGATTCTCGTCCTGTAGGTGATGTTATTGGTGAAGCCAAACGATTAGTGAATGCTGGCGTTAAAGAGTTATTAGTTATTTCACAAGATACTTCTGCCTATGGTTTTGATGTTAAGCATAAGCTAGATTTTTATGAAGGCATGCCAGTAAAAACACATATGCAGCAGTTATGTGAAGAATTAGCAAAGCAGGGCGTATGGATTCGTCTTCACTATGTATACCCATACCCACACGTGGATAAAATTATTCCATTAATGGCTGAAGGTAAAATACTGCCATATTTAGATATACCTTTTCAGCACGCCAATAAGCGTATATTAAAATTAATGAAACGTCCTGGTAGCTCAGACCGAGTATTAGAGCGCATTGCTAAGTGGCGTGAAATTTGTCCTGAACTTGTGATTCGTTCAACCTTTATTGTGGGTTTCCCTGGTGAAACAGAAGAAGAGTTTGAAGAGTTATTAGACTTCTTAGAAGAAGCGCAATTAGACCGCGTTGGCTGTTTCAAGTACTCTCCTGTTGAAGGCGCTACCGCGAATGCGTTACCTGAACATGTGTCAGATGAAGTAATGGAAGACAGACTGCAACGTTTTATGGCAGTGCAAGCGAAAATCAGTAGCGATAAATTACAAGCACGCATTGGTCAAGAGTATCTTATTCTTGTTGATGAAATTAATGGACTAGGTATTGTCGGACGTTCATATATGGACGCACCAGAAGTTGACGGTAAAGTATATTTGTCTGACGATTTTGATGCCGAGCCGGGTGACTTGATTTGGGTTCAAATTATTCATGCTGATGAGCATGATGTTTGGGGTGTTCGCGTAGAAGACTAGTCTTTTAACGTTAATTACTCATTAGCGAATATGGTTGCCCAACTTAAATTAGGTAGGGCAACTAGAGTCTTTGCTGATTAATACAATATCAGCTTCGAGTATTTCATAACTGATTGCTTTCTAGCGTTAATAATTTTTGCACTAACTGTTTTGTCATTGGAATGGCAGAAGCAGGGTTTTGTCCTGTGATCAACCGACCATCCACCACTACATGTGGCTTTCCTTTGGCCTTTGACGAATAACGTCCGCCAAGTTCTGTAATTTTATCTTCCAGTAAAAACGGGTAGTTGTTACGCGCCCAACAGCCTTCTTCGTGATTGGCTTTTGCGGTTAATTTTTTTCCAGAAATTAAACGAATGCCATTTGAAAGTTTTACCTTGAGTAAGCCGGCAATGCCATGACAATCAGCGGCAACAATACCGCCACTTTCATAAATTTCAGCAGTGAGTTTATGCATCCCTTCATTGTTAATAAAGTCAAACATGGGACCTGAGCCGCCAGCAAAATATATTGCTTGATAGTCACTGGCTTGTACCTGGTTAATTGCCAGAGAATCTGTCAGGTCTTTTACTAAACTTGATTGCTCAAGCCATTCTTCTTGCGTTGATGATAAGCTGAACTCTCCACGTGATTTTCCTTCCCCGCCTAAGGGACTCGCAATATCTATAATAAAGCCCGCCTGTTGTAAAAGTTGATAAGGCTCTAATACTTCAGGTAGCCAATAGCCGTGTTCATCACTGGATATTACTATCAGGACTTTTGTTTTTTTATCATGCTGTTTTTTGACCATTAAAGCTTGTTCATTGTTGTTGCCTGCTAAACTGCTTAGGCTAAAAAAAGTAACGAATAAAGTTGGTACTAAAGAAATCGAGCAAATCATTGAAAAATTTCGCAACTTTACCTTTGGCTGCTTATGTGTCGTTATAGCGAGAATATTATTCATGTCTTACTCCATAGTTCGAGTGTGAATTTTTAAGTGAATTACTGTTTTAGGTGTCGTAATTCTAGAGAATTGATTAAAGAAAAGAATGAAATGTAGATGACTTGTTAGGAAATATATCGGAAATTGTTATGACCAAACTGTGACTAGGGCTATATCTAAAGGCTTTACAGGACGTTTTGCAGAGCTAGCCACTCTTGAATGGCAAAGTACAATTTAAAAGCCTTAATAACTTTATTAAAGTGCAGTACCATAAACCTCGTTAACGTTTAAATTAATTGAATAAAAATAAAATAAAAACAAGGATCTACTTTGCGCTATTTACACTTTGCTGATATTTGCATTGATACCCATAACCAACTGCTTCATCGACAAGGCCAAACCATTAACTTGGCACCTAAGGTATATGATCTATTGGTATTTCTTTGTCAAAATAGCCAAAGAGTGATCAGCAAAGATGAACTAATGGAGCAAGTATGGACAGGCACCTTAGTGACCGAAAATGCGATAAGTCGTACTTTAGTAAAAGTGAGAAAAGCGTTAGCAGATGATCCAAAAAATCCGCAATATATTATTACTGTACCGCGCAAAGGGTATCGTATGGTGGCGAACTTTGTAGCTTCGGACACTGTTAGTAATCAACCTGAAAGCTTAGTTTCTATTAACCAAATAGATGATTTAAATGACGAAGAGAAACAAGCAGCAGGTGTTGTAAAAAATCAGCAAAATACGTTAACTGTTCAGCCATTAGAAGTTAATCAAAGTAGAACATCGAAAAATACGGTATTGATAGCCGTTGGCGTCATTATGCTCATTGCTATTATTTATGCTCTATCAATAAAAACAAACACGGTATTACAAACCAAGCAAATAAAACCGCTAACCCGTGGGGTAGGTGTTGAGCAATATCCAGCAGTATCACCAGATTTAACTCAGTTAGCTTATCGTAAAGATGTTACAGGTAAACCGTCATACATCAACATTGAAAATCTTACTAGTCATGTAAAGCAGTCTATTAGTCATGCAAGAGGCGCATTAAGCAAACCTGTCTGGTCGCCAACACAAGATAAATTAGCTTTTTTATATAAACACAATAGTGTCTGTATGATCTTTTGGGCGGAGCTTTCAAATATTAAAGATAAAGATACTTGGCAAGACATTACTGAATGTGGCGCTCAAGCGAGTCCGCATTTTGTTTTTTCGCCAGATGGTCAATATTTGTATTTTAATGACAGGCAATCGGCAAGCCATGGTTATCAAGTTTTTAGGGTAAACTTAGCTAATAATGAAAAAGATATCGTAAATCAACCTATCACCAACGGTTTAGGTAATTACAGTTTTGATATCTCGCCCGATGGCGAAAGATTGCTGATGATTAACAGTGAATTTTCACCGACAACTCGTATTTATACCTTAGAAATAGAAAACTCAACCCTTGAGAAAACAGCTCAGTTCGATTATTTAATGCGCTCAGTACTTTGGCATCATGATAATGAAACCATTATTCATCCATCGCCCCATCCAGCCTATGAACTATGGCAAAGTAGTCTAACAGGTAACAAGTTAGCGGTAGTGGCCAGTAATACCTCAAGGGTAAAACATATCTCTCGAGTAAATAATGGCGAAGACTTTAGTTTTGTCTCTTATTTACTTAATAAAGATATTCATTTTAAAACCATTACTAAAATGAACGATAAAACCATCGATAAAACGAAAGAACAAGTAAATGCTGAGCTGGATAATTCAACGGTAATGGATTATTTGCCTACGTTGGCAAATAACACCAACCAATACGCCTTTGTCTCTAAACGCTCTACTTCAGCAGAGGTTTATCTTGGTACCATTACAGGTGATAAAAATAACAGCACAGGAAATGCTAAACAGTTAAGTCATTTCAATAATTTTGTGAAGTTATACGACTTAGCTTTTTCGCCGAATGATAGTCAATTATTGGTGTTAGCTGATAATCAAATCTATATTGCAAATATTGACGATATGTCGATGAAAAAGTTGCCACTTGATAATATCGCGATTGTGGCAGTAAGTTGGCAAGATGAAAATAACTTGCTGCTTTCTACCGTCAAAAATGCTGATTGGACATCAATGGCTTATAACATTAGCGAGCAAAAGTTATTCCGTATGCCGGTAGGCTATCAAGGCGGGCTTTATTCAACAGTTGATGATAGTTATTATTTTATCGCTGATGATAGTTTACAAGTCATGAGGTTCTCTGACTTATCTGCAGAGCCATTCTCAACCGGCTTAGTCTGTCAGCCCAGCATTATCAACAGAAAACTAAACCTAAAAGCAACACCTGACGGTTTAGTGTGCCAATCAAATACTGAAAATAAACAGTATAGTCATTACTCCTTTACCCAGCAAACCAGCCAAATCTGGCAAAAGTCACCTGTGGGTAATGATTTTTCAGTCAATAAAAATGGCATGATTTACACAAAAATGAAGCGTTCAGTTGCTGATATTATGCAAACAAGTCGTTTTTAATCATAAATTAAATAAGTTAACTATTTTAAAGTAATTAGTTTAGCTTATTGTTTTTAATCGATTTAAATTTAAATGAAAATTGTGACCATCATGATGGTCACAACTTTTTCAGTATTAATCACGCTTTAATCCCACTTTATTCCTTATTTCCTCACTGTTCTGGTTAACACTGCTTATCAAGTCAACGAGCAGGAATAATTATGGACAAGCCATTAGTCAAAACCACGAAGAAAAAATATCAAGTTAAGTATCTGTTTTTCGCCCTTAGCACGTGCTTATTTATAGGTGTTTTTGTTTTTAGTCAAAGTAACGCTACCTTAACCACCTCAGGAAAAAACTACAATGTAGCTACTGACAACTTAGTTATTAGTGCTATTAAACAAGCAGAATTTGCTGAATATTTACCACTACGTGGTGTTGTTGAACCAGAAAGAACTATTTTTATTGATGCTATTGATGGCGGCCGTGTTGAAGAGGTACTTATTCAAGAAGGAGCTTTAGTTAAACAAGGACAAGCAATTTTAAAGCTGAGTAATACTAACTTGCAATTAAATGTTCTAGCCCGAGAAGCAGAAGTCTCAGAGCAAATTAACAATATGCGTAATACTCGTTTGGCACTTGAGCAAAACCAACTGTCATTAAAGCGTGATGTTATTGAGCTTGATTTTGCCGTATTACGTTTGCAAAAACAGTTTACCCGTAACCAAGTACTGAAGAAGAAAAACCTCATCTCACAGCAGGCCTTTGAAGCGGTAAAAGATGAGTTGGATTTTCAACTTAAATACCGTGAAATCGTGCAGCAAAGCCAACAAAAAGAGGCATTGTTACAAAGCCAGCAGCTTGAGCAATTAGCTCAAAGTATTAAAACCCTAGAGTCTAATTTAGCTATTTCTCGTGGCAGCTTAGACAAATTGATTATTCGAGCTCCGAGCAGCGGGCAATTAACTTTTCTTGATGCACAAGTCGGTGAATCGAAAAGTAATGGACAGCGTTTAGGTCAAGTCGATTTAATTGAGAAATACAAAGTCACAGCACAGGTGGATGAATTTTATGTCAGTCGTGTGGCAAAAGGACAAACAGCCAGTTTTGAACTCAACCAGCAAACTTACCAAATAGATGTTGCTAAAGTCTATCCAGGGATCAACAACGGTACCTTCAAGATTGATTTTAGTCTTTCGGATAAAGCCATTGCCAAACAATTACGTTTAGGACAAAGCGTACAACTAAAATTTAACCTTTCGTCTAGCGAATCTAAGCTGCAAATAGCGAATGGTGGTTTTATGCAAAACACCGCAGGTAGTTGGGTATTTGTTGTTGACAAAAATGGTACACAAGCGAGTAAACGAGCCATTCGTTTAGGCAGAAAAAACCCTCAAAGCATTGAAGTACTCTCGGGATTAACCCCAGGAGAACGCGTCATTACTTCTTCTTATGCCAGCTTTGCTGACGCTGACAAATTAAGCCTATCAGAGAGCAATTAAAAATAAATAGTTCAATACACAGCTAAGCAAACTAACACTCTTTAAAAGAAAATAAGGAATTAAGATGATCAAATTTAACCAGGTAAGCCGCTCATTTATTGGCGATGAAGTAGAAACCGTAGCAATTGATGAAATGAATTTAACTATAAATGAAGGTGAATTTTTATCAATTTTAGGGCCGTCAGGTTGTGGCAAGTCGACCTTACTCAATGTATTAGGCATGCTCGATAGTATAGATACGGGAGAGTTTAGTTTTTTAGAAAACCCCGTTGATAAATATAGCGAGCAACAGCGAGCTCGCTTAAGAAAGCAGCACATAGGTTTTATCTTTCAAAACTTTAATTTAATAGATGAATTAACCGTTGAACAAAATATTGAATTACCACTTTATTATCACAAGGTCGCAAAAACAGAACGAAAGCGGTTGGTTGATGCCGTGTTAAAGCGTGTCGATATTAGTCATCGTCGCAAGCATTTACCGGCAAAATTATCAGGTGGTCAGCAGCAACGTGTTGCTATCGCACGAGCCATTGTGACCAACCCTGACTTAATACTAGCGGATGAGCCTACGGGTAATCTAGACTCAAAAAACTCAACTCAAGTGATGGCGCTATTGCAGCAACTTAATCAAGAAGGAGCAACCATAGTGATGGTTACCCATGCACCTGAGCATATCATTTATGGCACTCGGGTTATTGAGTTACTTGATGGCAAAGTAATTACTGATCACTTAGTTAAAGAAAAACCTAATAGTCAAATAGAAAAAGAGGCTGTTGGTGTCTATTCGAAAGAAATTGACAGTACAGCTGATCAGGGAGTGGAGGTGACTTGTGGTTAACTTATTATTTATTGTTGCCTGGAGAAATTTTTGCCGAGATAAGCTCACTAGCTTTATTCAATTAACAGGCTTAATTATTGGCATTGCCAGTTTTATTTTAATTCAGTTTTATGTAGACCATCAAAAAAGCTACAACACCGCATTTACTGATGCAAAAGATATTTATCGAATTAATTTAATTCGTGGTGAGAATAAACCACAAGCGCAAACACCATTGAGGCTTGCAAGAGAACTAACACAAAACTTTAGCGAAGTAGAAGACGCTACCCGCATCTCACCTTCAAGCGTTTCAGTTAAACATTTGCAAGGCGTTTATTCAGAGCGTGTACTTTACGCCGATGCTAACTATTTAGACTTTTTTGATTTTGATTTAATTGAAGGGGATGTGAATACCGCATTAGATGCACCAGATAGTTTACTATTGCATCAAGACTTAGCGATTAAATATTTCTCCACCACAGTAGGCGTGATCGGTAAACGCTTAACGATTAATGGTAAAGAACATCAAGTAACGGGCGTTGTGAAAAAACCAACAACACCCACCACTATGCCTTTAACTATGATATTACCCATGGTGAACTTCTATGGACAAATTTCAAGACCAGAGTGGATTGATGCATGGAACTTTAATGCCACTAGAACCTACGCCAAGATTCGCCAACCATCGGTTATCAAGGCACTCACTGAAACCGTTAGTGATTATTACGATAGTCGTGCTAAAGGGCTGTCATCATTTAAAACAAATCGTATTATTATTCAGCCGCTACTCGATATCTATCTTGATAACACCACTACTAGTAGTTTAACACCACCCAGTAGTGAGGTGATGGTTACGGTATTTAGTATTATCTCCTTAATGATATTGTTATTGGCTTGTGTCAACTTCACTAATTTATCTACGGCTGCGGCGATGCGTAGAGGTAAGGATGTTGGTGTGCGTAAAGCCCTAGGCGCCAGTAAAGTACAATTGATCAGTCAATACTTATCTGAGGCTATTATGTTATCTGCTCTTGCTAGTTTGTTGGCACTAGTACTGGTTTGTTTTTGTTTACCTGCATTTAACCAGTTAATGAAGGCGGAAATGATATTTAATGTTTCGATTGCGCAATCAATACAATTACTTGCTTTGACATTAACAGTTGGGGTATTAGCAGGCAGTTACCCAGCGTTTTATTTAAGTAACCTATCACCAGCCCATGTACTCAAAGGTTTGGTGAGTACCTCTAACTCAGGTGTGCTTTTAAGGCAGTCACTTATTATTTTACAGTTTACTATTGCGGCTTTTTTACTGGTTGCCAGCTTAGTGGTGAACTGGCAAATGCAATACATAAAGAACATGGAACAAGGTTTTGACCGTGAGGGGGTTATTGTTGTGTCGCGAGGTGATAACACTTATAACGCGTTTAAAAGCCAAACACTGCGTCATCCAGACGTTACTTCAGTCACTATGTCTCATACTGTGCCTACCAAGGCAACCAGAACCTCGAACTCAGTAAGACGATTAGACGATCTTACCAATGAAATTTGGGTAGGAAATAACCCGATAAGTTTAGATTTTTTCAAAACTTATGGCATTAAACTATTAAGTGGTCGTGTATTTTCTAAGGCCTACAGTAATGATGCGTATAAAGAAAATAAGGATAACTGGCAGTCATCAACAGGTAAGTTGGTTATTAACCAAACATTAGCGGCTACGCTAGGTTGGAGTCCTGAAGAAGCTGTTGGTCAATTACTTACCTTAGGCGGTGGCCAAGACGGTTTGCACAACCATCAAATTATTGGTGTGGTTGAAGACAGCCACTATGTTAATGTAAAAAATAATGTAGCACCAATGACCTACGTATTATCGGCGCAACCAAAAGATTTATCACTACGTTGGACGTCAATTCGCTTTAACGCAGGTGCGAGTTCGCAAAGTTTAAAAGAAGTTGAGCAAATATGGCTAGGATTAGCACCGGATCTAGCCTTTAAATATGATTGGGTCACAGATTTATTTGATTCAAGCTATCGTAATGAAAACCAGCAAACAGATCTGTTAAATGTTTTTACTCTTTTAGCTATTGTGATTACGGCTATCGGTTTATTTGGCTTAGCAGCATTTAATACACAGCGCAGAGTGAAAGAAATTGCTGTACGTAAAATATTAGGTGCGAGTACGAGGCAGTTATGTTTTATGTTGGTAAATCAATTTTCAAGCTTAGTGATTATTGCTAATGTGATTGCACTCCCTTTAGCGTATTTTTTGATGCGAGATTGGTTGGATAACTTTATTTACCGCATAAATATGCCTTATAGCGCCTTTATGTTAAGCGCTGCTTTTAGCTTAGTGATTGCTTACATGACAGTAATGGTTATCGCTTATCGAGCAGCGACAGCCAAACCTATAGATTCATTACACTGTGAGTGATTAGAAGCGTGCTATAGATATGAAACATATCTTCTTACACAAAAAAGTTTTACCAATATCATATCAAATAATGCTTTGACTACATGAATGTAGGTACTTATTTTACACTTGGAGCATCTCCAAGTGGAACGGAGATATAATCTGTGCCCATTATGCTTTTATCTCATTTTTATGAGTAAACCTATTTAATTGGTATAAGTTAATCCTCTACAGTAGAGGATTAACTTAATGAGAGGTATTATGAATAAAGTGACAGTTGAGAGTAATGATAAGGTGCCGTAGAACTTTCGAGAGCGTTTATCTGCGATTATTTGGCGATTTATGCTAGGCAGTGCCTTTCTCATGTGGTTGTTCCTACCTAAAAAGGCGATAATACCGTAAAATGACCAACAAACGCTGCCTGAGGATTTGGCTAAAAGCGTTTTACTTTTTGTTGGGTAACATTTGTTTAAAATGACTAGGCTATTCATTACTCGCCGCGATTAAACCGCTTTATTCTCTTTATAAAAGGCGAACAAAATTTAACCTAGAAAGATCAACAGCCCCTAAAATATTGATAAGGCTACTATATGAAAGTTATAGCGTTTATTAGAGAAAAAAGAAAAAATTTACAACACCAAAATGATCAGTTTATCGCCAAGTTAGAGCCTAAATTTAAGAACTTATCAAATTTATTCAATAACAAAATCACCATGCCTTTTAGAAATACGCTAAATAACCCTTGGTTCTCTCAATTTAGTCCTGTAGATGCGGAAGAAAGTAAACCCGAGGAGGTATTGATACAAGTACCACAAGCAGAAAAAACCTACAAAAGCCTGCTTGAAAAAATCGATACCGTAACGTTTGTGGGTGATTGGCATGAGGTAGAGCAAGAGTGTATTGATCAATTTGCAGAAGTCACAGGTGATAAACAATGGATTCATACCGATCCTATTCGTGCAGCGAAAGAGTCGCCCTTTAAAGCGACAATAGCACATGGGTTTTTAACCTTGTCATTAATTCCCAAGTTAACTAATTCAGTAGATTTAGATAGTAACCCTTATCCAGAAGCAAAGATGGTTATTAATTTTGGTTTGAATCAAGTGCGCTTTCCTTATCCGGTTAAAGCGGGTACTCGTGTTAGGGCTAGTATTAAATTAGTCAACTTAGTGCCTATGAAGCGTAGTATCGAAGTGGTTAATGAAGTAAGTATTGAAGTTGAAAACAGTAAGCGGTTAGCTTGTGTGGCTGAAACCGTATTACGCTTATATTTTTAGCACTTATTTTCTGAGTAAGAGTCTAAAAATTTCAATAGATGACATACATCGAAATGCCAAGTCGGGCTATCAAATTTTGCAACAAATCATTCATGCAGCCGAACATGATGTTTGGGTCGTTCGCGTAGAAGATTAATTTTATAAAATTTTAGGCTACAAAAACACTGTCTGAGAAATCAGACAGTGTTCAATGTTTAATGACTTGAAAGTTGAGCGTGTAAAGCATGCTTATATGCTGCTATTCCTGGCAACAAAGGCACAATCAATGTTGCGATAAATATCATGGAGATTAATCCCATCAATTCCATGGTAAAAATATCATCACTTAAAAACAAACCAAATTCAGCAGCCAACCATGCCTCAAGACTATAAAGTGCGAGTGTTAGTACGACTATTGACATGATGATTGCTAGGCTTACTAAAATAACGGCTTCTAACAAAATTAGCAGTAATAGGGTAACAGGACTAGCCCCTAACATGCGTAATACTGCTATTTCTGTTTGACGCTCGTTCATTGAGGCCAACAACATAGTTGTGAGTCCAAACAAGGATGAAATAAGCACTAGCACCGCTATGGCGCGCAGCAAATTTTCAACGGTTGCCATCAAACTCCACAGCTCTGTCATGGCAACACCAGGCAAAACTGCCATTAATCTATCTGTTGGATAGTTATTAATCTCTCGCTGTAATCCAAATGTTGATAATTTATTTTTTAGCTTAAGCATAACAGCCGTAATACTTTTAGGTACGGGTGGTGTTTTTTCTGGATTTGTTAGCCATTTTTTTAATGCTGATGGCGGTAAGTGGATCGCTTCAATGGCACCTAAACTTACGTGAACACTTTTATCAACGGGCGTGCCAGTGCTTGCTAAAATACCACTTACTACAAAAGCTGTTTGCTCGTGTTTGGTAAAGCTTGTATTGCCAATACCATGAGCAATAATTATTTCATCGCCCAAATTATAATTAAGTTCTTTTGCAACATCGGCACCGATAACTACGTCAAATAAGGATGAAAATTTACTGCCATGTTCAAATTGCAATGACTGTTTTTTACCATAGCGATAATAAGTAAAATAGCTGTTATTTGTGCCAATAACTCGAAAACCACGATGAGAATCGCCAAGAGAAATAGGGATAGCCCAGTCAACTAGTTGTCGCTTTTCGAGCATGGTAAAGCTCGTGTACTTAATGTTATTGGCAGGGCTGCCCATTCTAAAAACAGAATATAACAATAAGTTTAATTGACCACTAGGCGCGCCAACAATCAAATCTACGCCTGATATAGTACGATTAAAACTTTCTTTTGCTTGCAGGCGAATATGTTCGATACTTAGCAATACTACAATGCTGATGGTTAATGATATTAAGGTCAAGATGGCCGTTTTTTTTCGGCTTAATAAGCTATGCCAGGCAACAGAAAGTAATATCATAATGACATGGTTTCCTCAGCTTTACTCAATGTATTAATGTCGAGGTTACTATCAAAATGATGCAACAAGGAGGCATCATGACTGACAAAAATAAGCGTGATTTTAGTGTTGTCACAGATCTGCATAAGTAAGTCCATAAATGCATTTTTTGCCGATGCATCGAGTGCCGAGGTAGGTTCATCAACTAATAATAATCGTGGATGATTAATCAGAGCGCGGGCAATTGCGACGCGTTGCTGCTGTCCAACACTCAATTGGTTAACTTGTCTGTGTATAATATTACTGGGTAACTGTAATGCGTTAAGCAACGTTTGCACGTCAGAATTCACATCAGGCCTTGAATTTTTGGCGAAGTAGGCTGCGAGCTGAATGTTTTTAAGCACCGATAGATACGGGATAAGATTAAATTTTTGAGATACCACGCCAATATTTTTTGCTCTAAATAAGTCCCGCTGGCTGTTTGATAGCGCACTGATATTATGATCGAATAGACTAACGCTGCCTGACGTTGGTAGTAAAATGCCACACAATAAATTTAAAAGCGTAGTTTTCCCTGAGCCAGAGTTCCCATGTAAGAATACACGTTCAGTGATATCGACTTGCCATTGAGCAATAGACAATCCAGCATAACTAGCAGGGGTATCTTTATAATGGTGGTGCATATCTTGTAAGTTGATAGCAAGTGTTGACAAACCTTATTCACCTTCGATAATCACAGCATAGGTATTTCTATCTGCTTCTAGTTTGTGTTATGTTATAACATTACTGATTTGAGTGGAAAGACAATTTGTGATTTGGATAAAATGAATAGCCGATGTGTTTTATGCTCAATAATCCTTGTGCTAGTGGTATTAATATTTAGTTTAACGGTAAGAGCACAGGTTGAGCATACCGACATAGAATGGACCGAATTAATCCCGGCTGAGGATTTAGCGGTATTACTTAATCCGCCAGACTTTTTGTTTGATATAGAAGATCAATCAGAAAACGATAATATGGAGTCCTTAAAAGAAGTTAGTCCAACCGATGCAGCAGCAAAAAGGTATCAACAGGCGCTAGAATCAACAAGGGTTGTAGAGACATTTGATGGTAACAGCATTCGACTTCCAGGTTTTATCGTGCCTTTAGAAACAGATGAAAAACAACGGGTAACGCAATTCTTTATTGTTCCCTACTTTGGAGCATGCTTACATATGCCACCACCGCCGCCAAATCAAATTATCTTCGTAAAATCGTCGGCGGGTATTGAAGTAACCTCGTTATACGACGCGTTTTGGTTTCAAGGGATTTTAAGTATTGATACAACAGATAGCCTCCTAGGAAAATCAGCATATAGTTTGCAGCTTAATAAAGCTTATCTTTACGAAGATTAGGGTACGTAAATTTTAGATACTCACTATTATCACTAGCGATAACGTCTTGCCACTTAATTACTAATTCATTAGATCAATCTCTCATCAGATCAATGCCATACAATTACCTTTAAGGTTCTCTCAAAAATAAATTAATCAAAACGTTTAATTGTTATGATATCACAATAATACTTTATTAAGTAATTGTGATGTTATAACATAATAGCTTAATGTCTGGATGGTTCTTCTAGTCAATTTTAATGATTTACCCAAGCTACTTGAAGATGCGTGATTGATTTTGACAATAGAATAACTATTTTCTTCAATCAATGCCTTGCCTAAAGACGTTTCTAATTCCAGCTGAAACCTGCATCTTCATGTAGTTTGGGTATAAAAACAGAGAGTGCTCTCATGCTTCACAAAAATAAGTTACCGGTTACTGTTCTATCGGGTTTTCTCGGTGCCGGAAAAACCACAGTACTAAGCCATATTTTGAATAATCGTCAAGGTAAAAAAGTGGCTGTCATCGTTAATGATATGAGTGAAGTCAATATCGATTCAGCTACGGTTGCTAACGAAGTATCTCTCAACCGCAGCGATGAAAAGCTTGTTGAAATGAGTAATGGCTGTATCTGTTGTACATTGCGTGAAGATCTTCTCTTAGAGGTTACCAAATTAGCACAAGATGGGCGATTTGATTACTTAGTTATTGAATCTACGGGGATTTCTGAGCCATTGCCGATAGCCGAAACCTTTACTTTTTCCGACGAGGACGGTATTTCATTATCAGATGTGGCAACACTGGATACTATGGTTACGGTTGTTGATGCGGTAAATTTTTTAAAGGATTACGAAGAGGCATCTTCTTTACATGAAGTAGGAGAGTCGTTAGGGGAAGAAGACGAACGTAGTGTCTCTGATCTACTCGTTGACCAAGTTGAATTTGCCGACGTCATCTTGATTAGCAAAACTGACTTGGTTGATATTTCTGATATTGATCGCCTAATAGCAATACTGAAAACGCTTAATACCCATGCCCGAATCAGCCCTATTACTCAAGGTCAAGTCGATATTGATGCAGTGCTGAGTACTGGTTTGTTCGATTTTGAACGCGCCCAGAGCGCGCCAGGGTGGCTGAAGGAGATGCGAGGTGAACACATTCCTGAAACCGAAGAATATGGGATTAGTAGCTTTAGTTTTCTTGCTCGGCGTCCGTTTCATCCTGAGAAATTTTATCACTTTCTTCATGACACTGAAAAATTTGGTAAATTAATTCGTTCCAAAGGGTATTTTTGGTTGGCCACTCGTCCCCAATTTTCAGGTCAATGGAATCAGGCAGGTGGCATTGCTCATTATGGTTTTGCTGCTATGTTCTGGAAATCGGTGCCCCAAAAAGACTGGCCTACCGATGAAGAGTCATTGAGCGCTATACAGAAACAGTGGGTTGAGCCTTTTGGTGATATGCGTCAAGAGTTAGTGTTTATTGGTCAGCAACTTGATCAAGGGGCTATGACTCATGCACTCAATGAATGCCTGTTGTCAGATGATGAATTACTCAAAGGGAAAAATTACTGGGCAACACTCAGTGATCCGTTTCCAGAGTGGAGTGAAAGCGCGTGAATACAATAAATACTATTAATGAAAGTCAATCAACAAGTCTACTCTTACCTGAAACACTGACAAAGCGCGCCAGTGAAAGTGACTCGCCTGAGGCATTTACCGATATTTATCGCGATGACACCAATATTGCTATTTGGCAACGTAAATTGTCTGACGAACTAGTGCTGGCTGTGGATGAGATTTTAAAAACGGGTGTAAGAGTAAAAATTGCAGAGGCAGTTAACGTAAAAACTGTCCATGCTACGCTTTGTAATGCGTTAGGTGAGACGAGCGCTGTGAGGAGGTTGAGCGATGACATAACACTATTGGTTGATATGTTTTGCTGTTTGTTTGATCTCAAAGAGGCTGGATTACGATTAACGGCACTCGATCGTGCTATGTGCCCCAGATTCCACTTTGATCGAATTCCGTGTCGACTGGTAACAACATATCAAGGTATTGCCACCGAGTGGCTACCTCATCAGTTGGTTGACCGCAGTAAATTAGGTGCGGGAAACCAAGGTAAATCAGATGAACAATCAGGTCTTTTTGATAGCTCTGATGATATTCGTCAACTGAGCGAAGGTGATGTCGCCTTACTCAAAGGTGAGTTTTGGCATGATAATGAAGGTGCTGGTTTAGTACATCGCTCTCCCGTTCAGCCAGAAGGTTTACTAAATGAACGTCGTTTATTATTAACCCTTGATTTTATTAACGATTAAATATTGTTAGTGAAGGGAAGTTTAAAAATGAAAATACAAAAGTTAGTATCATTTTTGTTAAATATAATACTACTAAATGTCTTTTTATTAGGTCAAAACGTTCATGCAAAAAATCAGCACGAACAAGGCACTAGCTTAAATGCCCATGTACATGGTTTATCTGAAATGACGATGGCGATTGAAGGAGGAATAGTGGATATTCAGTTGATTTCTCCAACGGTCAATCTCATTGGTTTTGAGCATAAGGCAAGTAACAAAGAGGAGATTACCATTGTTAATAATGCTGCGGCATTACTGAGTAATGCCGCAGCACTTTTTTCTTTCTCAGGTGGTGGTTGTATGCTCATTAATACCGCGATTGATGTATCAGGTTTAATAAAACTTGATGAAAATAAGCATGAACATCAGCTGAAACACAACAAAAAATCACATGATACTCATAGCGTTCAAGATACAAGTCATGAAAATCACAGCCAAGTCGTTGCAAATTATCGCTATCACTGTGAAGAAACATCAACGTTATCAGCTATTACTGTACTTGCTTTTGAACAGTTTTCAGGAATTAAGAAAATTCGTGCGATGTGGATAACAGCTACAAAACAAGGTGTCGTGACACTGAGTGCGGAACGTAAAATAATGCGTTTATGATTATTAAAAAACAGATTATAAAAAAGACCTATAGTGGTCAGGAAGTTAAAAGATGATAAAAATAGAAAATGTTACTGATAAAATGGCAATTACGCTATCAATTGCTTGCGCTATTCATTGTTTAGCTTTGCCTTTACTATTGCTATTACTACCAAGTTTTATGGTATTACAACTCAACAATGAAGCGTTTCATACTTGGATGGTAATAATTGTTCTTCCGACAAGTGTTTACGCACTATTTATGGGCTGTAAGCAGCATAAACGTTATAGATTACTATTTATTGGCTTTTTGGGATTAATTCTATTAGTTCTCGCAGTATGGATAAGTAACGAATTTTGGGAAAAGGCACTTACCCTAGTGGGATCGACGGTAATTGCAGGCGGTCATTATTGGAATTATCGATTGTGTCAGCAACACACCCTTTGTCACCGCTGTGAAGATTAAATAATATAAACTAAATTTTTCATCCTGATGGTCAGAATTTAGAGCAACATAGTGCTAATTTTACCCCTTTCAATTCCCATAATTTAATTTAAAGCACAAGTCTAGATAAGCGGTGAATGAGAATAAATATGACAGGGATGAGTCGGGTTGTTTGAGTGTTCAGGGGACATAACAATCAATAAGTAGTAGGCAGGGGCTAATCGAGCTTGAAGATATCACTTCAAATAATCATGGATTTTCTTTGAAAGTTTTTAATGATTTTTACGTTATTTTTAATGCATTTTATATTGAGTTAAGGTTGAATACCTTAAAGAAGTTCTCTTGGTAAGCTCGAGATAACCTTAGTTCAGTTCCCGATCTTAGTTGTAATGTATGATCACCTTTACTAATGGGAGTCACTTGAATAACTTCATTAATATTGATCACGTGCGAACGGTGTATGCGTACAAAAATAGTGGGGTCTAACTGACTCTGTACGCCAGTTAATGTTTGTCTGGCAATAAATGCCGTTCTTTCAAGGCAAACTTTTATATAGTTGCCCGAAGATTCAATCCATTGGACCTCATCTGCTTGCGCTACTTCAATTGTGCCTTCAGCTTTAAATAGTAATGTTTTGGGGTAGTGCTGGTCTGCTCGGTACTCTTGTACAAGCTTTGGAATATCAAAGTCTTGAGTTTTTCCAGAAAATTCACGAAAGCGATTAAGTGTTTTAGCTAACCTAGCCTTGTCATAGGGTTTAAGGAGATAGTCAACCGCATTTAACTCAAATGCTCTTATCGCATATTCATTAAAACCAGTCACAAATACAATGGCAATTTCTTTATTAAATTCTAAATTGCTGGCGACAGAAATGCCATCAAGTTTGGGCATTTGAATATCTAGAAAGATCAATGATGGGGTAAACTTATCAATGCACTCTAGTGCTTCCACACCATTTCTCGCTTCTGCAACGACTTCAAAATCACTGTGTTCTTTTAGAAAGTGAATAAGCTTTTGACGTGCAGCAGGTTCATCATCTACAACAAGTACCTTGAATGAGCTAGAGACTTGAGCGAGTTCTGACATATTATTAACCTATAAAAAGAGTAGGGCATTGATAACTTATCCTAACAAAGACAAATACCTTTAGCAGTGTTTTAATATGCTGCTAAAGGAAGTTCTGTTGGGGTTATCGCATAGGTAAAGTCACGGTTAATACGATGGCATTGTTATCTTGTTGAATGAGTGAAACGTCTGCCGAGTTACCATATAACAGTGCTAGTCTATCTTTGGTATTTTGTAAACCAATACCAAAAGAAGGTTGTTGGTTAGTATATTCGAGCAATGGATTCATTATAGTAATACAAAGCATCCCATCTTCACTATAGGCTTTAAGGTGAACTTCGCCCATATCATCAGATGGCTCAATACCATATTTAACGGCATTTTCGAGTAATGGTTGTAGTAACATTGCAGGGATCAAAACGGACTCTACTTGTGGTTCAACGTCTATTTTTGTCGATAATCTATCACCAAAACGTAACTGCGCTATTTCTAAAAATGAAGTCATAGCCTGTAGCTCTTCATTAAAGGTTACCCAAGGCTTTTGTTCTGCGGCTAATGAATAACGCAGTAAACTCCCTAAACGCATAATAATTGAATCGGCTTTATCGACATCTTGATACATAGTGCTAGAAATAAGATTCAAGGTGTTAAACAAAAAATGAGGCTGTAACTGATTTCTTAAAACAGTTATTTGTGCGGTGAGTAATTGCTCGTTGAGTTTTGCCGCGTGACTTTGCTCTTTTTGGTATGTTTCAAAATAAATCTTAGTATAAGCGCCAAACACGACGGCACAATAGAAACCTATCGTTTTAGGGTATTCATAGATATATCTTGTAAGTAAGTCACCATTATCCCAAAGCCTACCCTCAATTAATAAGTAGGCTAGGTGCCTTGTTCCGATCATTAGTGAGATAAAAAGGAAGGTAAATGGGATATACAAAATCGCTACTTTTAGCATTGATTTATATCTTTGCGTTTCATCTAGTGACCACTTTTTACAGCAAAAAATAATGATTGGACAAACTAGGCCATAACAATAAACAGCGCTGAACTCTAAAAGCCAAGGTTCCCATGATAACGACTCTTTACGATCGGCTATTGCGGTTTGTGTGATAAAAAAAGCGACGATAGAAAGTGATACAAATCCTGTCAGAATTTGCTTAGCAGTAATGGTGGAATAAAAATGTAGCAGCGCTTTCAGAGTTTGCATATTTTACAATGACTCGACTGAGTAGTTAATTAAAATAATACACCATTTAGTAATGCCATGTTTCCTTGTTAACACACCCAAAGTCCCACTTATCCCTTCGTCATTTATTTTTTAGCTCTGTTTTTCTATTCTCAGCATAAGTGAGCAGAGGATAAAATAAAAATGACAACACAAATACTAAATAACCCCTTAGAAAATAATCTCGGAAGCCGACTGTATTTTTTAGATTGGATCAGAATACTAGCCTTCGCATTTTTGGTTTTCTATCACAGCGCATTAATGTTTGTTGATTGGGGGTTTCATATTGAAAGTGGCTATAACAGCACTTTTTTGAAAACTATAATGATACTTAGCTCTAAATGGCGACTCGATATTCTGTTTCTTGTTTCAGGTGTAGCAATAAGCTATATGATAACTAAAATGCCACTTAAGTCTTTTACTTGGCAAAGAGTGGTTAAGCTATATCTACCACTCGTCTTTGCTATCGTTTTTGTAGTCGCACCACAATCGTATTATGAAGCGATTCAAAAAGGTGTTTTTGAGGGAAACTTCTGGCAGTTTTGGACGTCACATTATTTTACTTTCGCATGGGATAAGCGTATGAATGCTCCATTCCCAACGTATAATCACATGTGGTACGTGTTGTACTTGTTCCACTATACCGTTTTGTTATTGCCTTTTTGTGCCTTTATTAATAGTGAAAAAGGTATGGTAATCCTACAAAAAATTGAAAAATGGTTAACCAAAAGTTCGCGCATTATCTGGTTACCACTAACCATCTATTTTGTTATTTTCTTCGCCTTCAATAACCATGAAGTCACTCATACTTTCTACGATGATTGGTATGGACACGCAATCTTTCTTTTTGCCGTGCTTATGGGATTGATTTTTGTCCGAATGCATAAAGTATGGCAATCTTTTGAAGACAACCGTTATGTATCTTTAGCAATAGGTCTAGCGAGTTATTCTGTTTTATTAACACTATTCCTTTTACCTAATGAGATGTTTCCATTCGATACTGGTTTAGTCTGGGGAATAGTTGAAATATTAGTTAAATGGTCTTGGATAGCATTAATTATTGGTTTTGCTAGAAAGTACCTGAACTATACCAATAGCGCCCTGAAATATTGTAATAGCATTGTTTATCCCTTTTTTATTTTGCATCAAACCGTCATCATTGTTTTTGGTTTCTACGTGATTGATTGGGGCATGTCTGGACCCTTTGAGTTTTTGACTATTGTGGTGGGTACCTTTGTTATTTGCGCTTTACTCTATGAGCTACTGATTAAAAGGGTCAATATTTTAAGGTTATTATTTGGCATGTCATGGCAAAGGAAAGAATCAATAGAGGATGGGAACAGCGCTCAATCGTTCGTTATAAATAATAATAGGCTAAGTTAAGTCGAGAGCAATATCGGGGGTAATCTTAACGTTATCAAGATACTTGTGGATCTGATCATATATTTAAAAATCTTAGTCATCGTTCTGCTTTAATTAAATAACATGTATTTTACCTTTGGAGCGGGTATATAACTCACAGATAGTCCAAATTTACTAATTAACTATTAAGGAATTTTCATGCTAATACAATTTAAAAAGATGAGAAATGCGCTTATTAGAGACGGTAAGTTCGGTAAGTATTGTCTTTATGCCATTGGTGAGATCTTTTTAGTCGTTACTGGAATTCTCATTGCCCTTCAGGTTAATAATTATGATTTAGCACAGCAAAAAAAAGAAATTGAACATCACTATTTGTTAACCATTAAACTCCAATTATCCGCAGATAAAGACAAACTTTCAGCAGAGCTATATGGTATGACTGAGCGAATCGATGATTATTTAGCTGGAATGACATTAATCAATGAAAATGATCAGAAAAATCTTGAGCCATTAGCAAATAAAGTTATTCGCTTACTCGAATATGGAGACTTTAGGAGACAAAGCAGTGTCTTTCAAACATTAGTTTATAGCGGTGAAATCAAGTACATCAATAGCAAAGAAATCATTGATAATTTGCAAGAAATTGAACGTACTTATGAAATAACGGAACGACTTGAAAATACTCAGGCCGACCTTGTTATGACTCATGTAGCGCCAGCGGTTAATCTGAGCATGGATTTTGAGACTGGAAAGATAATCGCCCCAGATATAGTGTTTACTAAGATGTTCAAAAATAATTTCTCTATTGCTATTCGACTCGCGCAAGAGAAAAAAAAGGAGTTTGAGCATGCTTTATCAGTGATTGATAGCACCATTAAAATGATTGATTCACAAA
>OJBB01000135.1_pt1 | contig 27610 bp, 20 predicted proteins | sample 1590401 | NCBI WGS metagenome assembly OJBB01 (sample SAMN05416789, study PRJEB24817) | seawater metagenome | isolation source: Sea water | place: Canada:Atlantic | collected 2013-07 | reverse complement strand
GACACCGTGACCCTGAAAGACACCAGCTATATTCCCCACGAAGACAATGAAGAGCAGCTTTTTCTCATGGGCCAGGCCGTCCATGACCTGCTAAATACCAGCGCTTACAACATTGAGCAGCGGGGGACGGTGTCCCGCTTGCAGCTCAGCGTCGCGTATAACCGCGTCAATCCGGAAGTGATCGCCAAACTGAAAGTCCTGATAGAAGCGGACAGTTTGGAACTGTTACAGAAACTGGATCGGTGGCTGGACCGGGAAATCGATCATCAAGAAGACACCGGACCTGAGCAATACCGGGCCGGCGTTGGCATCTACTATTTTGAAGAACCCATGGAATCAGGTTCAGAGCAATGAAAAACACCACTAAATTCGTCCTCTTTCTTCTGGTTGCTCTGCTGCTGTCCTGCGGCGGGGATTCCTTTCTTGCAAGCAACGATGGCGGGATATCCGGCACCGGCAATGGGGGCAGCAAATCGTCGCTGGCGGGCGCAGCCTATAAAGGGCCCTTTATTCAGGATAGTGAGGTGAATGTCCTCAAGATTGAAGGCGATACCAGCTCGCTCATCTCCTCATCACAAGTTCAGGCAAACCTGGGCGATTTTATTCTTGAGGTAGAGCCCGGCCTGCTTTCTGTTGCTACCTCCGGGCGCTATTACGATGAAATCGAAGCAACCTATTCCGATGAAAGCGTCACACTGAAAGCTCTGGTCAACAAGGACCCCGAGCACCCCGCCCGTATTTTTGTAAATGTCTTGACCTTGTTAAGCCATGATATTGCCGTGGAGTTTATCGAACAGGGCGACAGCTATGAACAAGCCACCACCAAAGCTGCGGACAAGGTGAAGAGTTTTTTGGCGTCAGTCACAGGTGACATAGCAACTACCCAACCGTTCATCAATATGAACATCAGCAATAGCCCGGGGACAACGCCTGAAGACAATGCCTACTCGCTCTATATTTCATCGCTTTTCACTGAGGCGGTGAATGAAAGAAGTATTGAAGAGCCTTACACGATGACCACTCTGCTCAACGCGTTACGGGCAGACCTTATCAACAACAATCCTATTGATGACGCCACCCTGCTTTCGTTGCAGGAAGCCAATGGAAAACTGGATGCAGCCTCAATTCAGCAAAATCTTGAATCCGTACTGATTGGCCAGGCCATTGCCCCCGTTGGCGGGGTCATCGATGCTGTCACTCCTGGTTTGGAATCACCACGAAACCTGACAACCTCTCGCATTCCAACCCCAGCTTCGCAACAGTTTTGTTTTGATATGACAGCAGAATGCACAAATCCAGAACACAAAGCAGAGATTGTCACAGCGGTCGGCTTTACCTACGATTTGCAGATTGATGACAATGCCGACTTTTCCTCCCCCATCGTCGACCTTTCTGATTGGCGGCGTAACTACTATACAATCGCGCACTCTTCATTAGGGAGTGGTACCCGCTACTTCCGGGTCAGAAAAAGCCATGACGATGGCCAACTTAGCCTCTGGTCAGAAACGGATTTCGAGGTCCCATGAGAGCTATCACCCCCAAAATTCGCGCGCCGCGGGCAAACAGTGTCACTGAAAATGGATCAACGCCTGCCTGAACCCCAAACCGCATACCTGTAATCAGAAACACACAAACGAAACGGTGAGAATGCTGCCGGCAAGTAACGCTCATGTCCGGCAGCATCGACCCTGAAGAATAAAAATCACTCAACCCCTGCTTGATCGACAGAGGGAAGCCCATCCGGGTAACTCTTCAACTTCTGTTCAGACACCACAAAGGGGTAGCGCTTAAAATTGAGTACCTTGCGCATCCATGCGTGTACCTTGATACCCAAAAAGACAGGCAGTCTTGCCCACATTGGTAGCGGCTTGACTCCATACGCTTGGCACATTGCCCCTTCGTAGAAAGCCCGGTAGTACCATCTGGCCACCAATCTGAAGGGATAATCGGACTTGTTGATAAAAACAGCAAGCGTAGCGTCACCCAGCTCCCTGGAGCGCAGGCTAAATTCTTCCTGGTTCTGGTACGTTGTATCCAGAATGCTTTTCGCCTCCTGGTAGCTTCTGGGCATTTTGTCGATACCCATCTGATAACCAATTTTAATCCAGAAGTTGTACCAGGCTTGGCGCTCTTTATCGGTGATTTTTCGCCACCCGAAATTCTCAATCCAGAACACCGGGACAACTATGAAGCCACATAATGCCAGCACAAAATCCTCGTTGCGGATGTTGTAACGGCTGTGGATCGTGTTCATTTTCTCAATGGCTGCGGCACCTGCATCATCATCCCAACCGCATTCCAGAAACTTCAGAATCAGAAAGCGAGTATCGTCATATCGTCTCAAGCCATTATTCAGGTAATGCGCTCGACCAAGGATATCCGCCACATTCTTGTTCACCCCTGATGCGAGATAAGCGAAATCCAGTGCAGAAATGATTTCATGAGTAAACTCATAGCTGAGCATCAGATAGACAATCCGCTGACAGTCTTGCTTTTCGTCAAGAGAGTCAATTTCCTTGCTGACCCGACGATTAGGCATAAAGCCATAACGTTTCCTGTAAACCGGCCCCTTGGGAATACTCAACGTCATATTCTGCATAGCGTCCTCATTTTCGTTATCTGTTTTGGGTTATCCCTTCTGCGGCCCTCTGACCCAAAAGGGTGATTTTCTCTTTCGCCTCATCTTTCATCCCACCTCCCAGAATTAACGAGATCCCGTAGTACAGGCGGTGTCGTAGCTGTTCGGTTTCAACCGACCCTGTTGACCACTTGATGATGACCGCCATAGACAGGTCGTAGAGTTCAGTGATGGCCAGATCCAGGTTGAAACTGTCGTCAAAGTCCTGGCTTTTCCTGGCATTGAGGGTCGCACCTAGAAACGACTGGTAGAGCCGCGCGCCGCGCTCATGGAAGCTCCGCAACTCGGCGACAGAACTGCTGTAGGGCAGAAATGCCTGGTAATACGCTTCATCCCCCATGATTTCATCGAGCATGGCGTCATACAGGTTCAGGGTCTGCTCAATAGCATCACCACCGGATTTGGCCTCTGTGGCCCGCACCACCCTGCGAAATGCTTCCACCGCATCCTGGGCCAGAATTTCATCCTTACCGCCGATCAAATTGTAGAGAGTCGGCACCGACATCCCGCATTTCTCCGCCAGACTCCGCATCGTAAGCCCCTCGTACCCAGCCTCAGCCAGTGTTTGATGCGCTACTTCACGAATGTGAGAAACACGCTGCTCTTTCTGCAGATTCGCCATGGATTTTGGGGAGACCATATCAGATCCTTTATCTTGTTAAATCAATTTAAACACGTTAAATTTCAATGTCAACACCATGACATAATACAGGGAGCAGCTATGAATGATTTCACGGCCCACTCGCCAACAACGCCAAACCAGCCTGTGGCGGTGGTTACCGGAGGCAATAGCGGACTTGGGTATCAGACAGCGGGAGCACTCGCCAGGCAGGGATACCGAGTCGTACTGGCATGCCGGGACACCCTCAAGGGGGAAGCGGCGGTACAGACTCTTCGTGCCGCCAACCCCAAAGCGGACATTCAGGTCTCGTCACTGGACCTGGCATGCTTTACTTCTGTACAGAATTTCAGCCTCGGCTTTCAAAGTCAGTACACGCGGCTGGACCGGCTAATTAATAATGCCGGCATCATGGCTGTTCCCCATGCACTGACAAAGGAAGGGCATGAATCCCAGTATGCGGTTAACCATCTCGGCCACTTCCTGCTAACCCAACAAATCATGGCTTTGTTGAAGCACACCCCGGGCGCGCGAGTGGTCTCTGTAACCAGTCTTGCAGCCCGTATGGCCAAGCCTCACCAGCTGCTGGATCCTCCCAGGCGTTACGATAAATGGAAGAGCTATTCACTCAGCAAATTGGCAAACCTGATGTTTGGGCTCGAATTGCATTACCTGATGCAACGCAATGGGCTAGACGCGAAGTCCCTGCTGGCCCACCCCGGATTCTCGCAAACCAACCTGCAAAGTCGCCTGCTGAACAGCAAGAAAATCAGCGAACGAATAACAGGAAAAGCGTTGCTAGGGCTTTGCCAACCGGCTGATCAGGGCGCATTACCCATTATTCAGGCGGCACTGTCAGATACGGTGCAAAGCGGAGATTTCTATGGTCCATCCGGGAAATTTCAAATCAAGGGGCCACCCCGGAAGATTCCGATTCCTGCCGCCACGTTTGACAGCCGGCTCCGCAGTGCCTTCTGGGCGCTGTCAGAACAGCAAACCCATTCGTCTTATACAACAGCACTGAAGACATAGCATGCACTCAACGTATTACATACACAGCCGGGGCAAGCTCCACTACTGGTATCAGCATGGCAAGAAACCGACTCTGATCTTCTTTCATGCTGCGGGCTTTCATGGGTATCTCTGGAAAAGCATAGCTGACAATTTCAAAGATCATGAAATTATCCTGATTGATTTGCCCGGGCACGGAAAAAGCGATCCGCTATCCGTACATTTTGACTGGGAAGACACCGCACTGCTGCTTGGCCAGCTCCTGGATTCACTGCATTTGCCATCGGCGATAGGAATCGGCCATTCCATGGGGGGGCATATGGCGCTTTTCCTGGCAGGTCATCGCCCTTACTTCAGTGCTGTGCTGGCGCTGGACCCGGTGGTACTAAGCCTGCCCATCATTGATGCTTTCTCAAAAGGTGATTACAGCGCGATAGAGAATAAACGTGCGGTTTGGGACACTGAAGACGCCTTTATTCGCGATTATGGAAAGAAGGCTTTCTTCAAGAAATGGAATCCATTGGTGTTCATTGATTACTGCAGGCATGCACTAAAAGAAACACCTGACGGATACCAATTGGGTTGCGATCCGGTTTATGAAGCGAGCATTTACAGAAACCGCAATTCGGATCAGCTATACAAGCAATTATCCAACATACGCTGCCCGACAAGAATTGTACGATCACGAGAAAGGCACACCAAAGAGGTACACGTTTCCTTCAGCTATTCCCCCACCCGCAGCAGCATTGGTGACTTTATCGCAAACTGCGATGTGGATACGCTGGGGAAGTGCAGCCACTTTTTTCCCATGGAAACCCCCTCTATCGTCATCAACGAAATAAGAGCCTTGCTGGTAGACGAAAAGGAGGCTCACAGGATCCACTAAATCACCCCGGCAGGCGGGCCAACCTGCCTGCCGTGGGTCTTCCAAAAAATGACCTTAGCCGCTTTTACGCTCCGTCAGCTGCACCATCATCTTGCTGTAACCGCGCACAAAGTTTGACTGCACACATTCCGGCTCGCTGAGAACCTGAATGTCGTCAAAGCGCTGCAGCAGCTCTTCCCACAAAATACGCAGCTGCAATTCCGCCAACCGATTCCCCATGCAACGGTGCACGCCGAACCCGAAAGACAGATGATTACGTGCACCCTTACGGTCGATGATAAAAGTATCTGGCTGATCAATATTGCGCTCATCGCGGTTGCCTGAGGCGTACCACATCACCACTTTGTCACCCTTCTTGATGGTCTTTCCGTTTAACTCCACATCCTGTTTGGCAATGCGGCGCATGTAGGCCAGCGGCGTTTGCCAGCGAATAATCTCAGACACCATGTTAGGAATCAGGGCCGGGTTTTCCTTCAGCTTGGTAAATTCGTCAGGAAACTGGTTCAAGGCCAGCACACCGCCGGTCATGGAGTTACGGGTGGTATCATTGCCGCCAACGATTAACAGGGTCAGGTTGCCCATGAACTCCATGGGACGCTTCACCATATCTTTCGTTTCTTCATTCGACTGCATTAAGCTAATCAAATCGAAACCGGGCTCATGCCCCGCCGCTCTCTGCGCGGCTTTGTCGTGCCAGAGCTTGACGAAGTGCTTGCCCGCATCCGCGGCAGCAGCAAAAATTTCATCTGAATCAACCCGCCCCCCGGTGGTTTCCGGGCTGGCGGTGGACACATCGGACCAGTACACCAGCTTGTGCCGCAGTTCGTAGGGGAAATCCAGCAGCGTAGCCAGCATTCGTGCAGTCAGTTCAATGGACACCGTTTTTACCCAGTCAAACGGTTGACCAACCGGCAGCTCATCCAGCACTTCCCGGGTACGCTGACGGATCAGCCCTTCCATCTCTTTCAGGTTTTTCGGGGCCACCACATTCTGTACCGCTTTACGCTGCTCATCGTGCTTGGGCGGGTCCATGGCGATGAAGGTTTCAATTTCCAGGCCTTCAGGGGTTCGCCCCAAGGTAATGATCGGCTCGGCAGAAAACAGATCATGGTGCTTGTCCACGAAGACGATGTCGTCATAACGGGTAATCGACCAGAACGGACCAAAGGGACTGTTTTTCTGGTAGTGCACGGGGCACTCATCGCGCAGACGCTTGAAGTAGGACTGCCATTTCTTTTGCCGAAACAGAAACGGGCTACTGACGTCGATATCTTCAATGGCCAGCGTATCCACTTCCGGGAGCGGGCTCTCAACGAAGGTGGGCACATAGGGCCCTTTAAATAGGGTGTTCTTGATCTTCAAAAAACGGTGTACGGCACGGATCTGCCAATGGGCGGGTATCACCGGGGCAGTGATATTCATCGCGGTGGATTTCAGTGACATGATTCTCTCCCTGTGGGTGGCGAAACAGCAAAGGTTTACATCTGGAATTCAGGTAACTGAACCACCAGGCCGTCCAGTGCTTCGCTGGCTTCAATCTGGCAGGCCAGACGTGAGGTATCAGCACGCTCGGGGGTCATCCCCAGCATCATGTCCTCCTCATCACTGGTGCTGCCGGTTTTGGCAAACCACTCGCTGGAGACAATCACATGGCAGGTGCCACAGGCACAGGCCCCACCACAGTCCGCATCAATGCCGGGAATGCTGTTATCCACGGCGATCTGCATCAGGGACTTACCAGCCTCGATCTCGACCTCATGCTCCGTTCCGCCAAACTCAATAATGGTCACACTGGCCATCGCTCTGCCTCACCTTGTTGTTGTGTTATCCCAACAGTGCGCCAAGCCATCGCGCATCAGCAGGTCATTTTTTGACAACAAGGGGTCATTTAAAGACAATCAAACTTGCCACCGCACAGAGCCTCCCATGACAACATCCCCCAGCCCAGCCAACAGCCAGGCGTCCAACCCGTCGCATTATGCTCGCTTGATTGCCCGCGAACTCGGCCTTCAGGCCCCCGATCTTGGCCGGCTGCTACCCAACACAGGGCTCAGCGTTGAACAGCTGCTTGACGAAGACAGCCTGCTCACCGGGCAGCAGCAGGTTCAGTTACTCAACAATGCGCTCTCTATAAGTGATGACCCAGCCTTTGGTTTTCGCCTGGGCCGACGGCTCACCCCTGCTACCCACGGTGCGGTGGGTTTTTTGGCTCTTAGCAGCGCGAACCTGTTTGAGGCTCTGCAAGCAATTCACCTTTTCGCACCAACTCGGATGAACTTTGTGCGTATTGAGCTTTTTGATCGTGGGGATTGGCTTGAGTGTTACGGGCACTTCGATATGACGCTAACGGATCAAATGCGCCGCTGTTTGACCGAAGCCTTTATCATGATGTTTTTCGAGACAGCCGAATCGATTCTGGGCCGGCCGGCCCATGAAGTTGAGACCTTGATAGATTACCCGGCTCCGCCCTATGCAGACTTCTACAACGAGTATCTACCCGGCCCATACGAGTTTTCAGCAGAAAACTTTATCGCAAAAATCCCTAAAGCCCTGTGCTTCTACCCCAACATTGCCGCCAACCATGAGAATTACCAGCTAGCCCTTCAGCAGTGCGAAACCATGCTGTCCGAACTGCGTACCAATACGCAAAGTTTTCGCTATCGGGTAGAAAAAATGATGCTGTCTTTTCCGCCAGGCACACTGGCTGAAGAAGAAGCCGCTGCGGCACTATTCATGAGCAAGCGCACCCTGGCGCGTAAACTGAAAAACGAAAATACCGGATTTCGCCAAATCCAGAAGGACATCCTGTCCCAACAGGCAGCGAACTATCTGCGCGACAGCAAGCTTACCGTCGACGCCATCGCCGCGCTTTTGAACTACCACGACAGCTCCAACTTCCGGCGCGCGTTCAAGCGGTGGTTTTCCGTTACGCCAGAAACATTCAGGCAATCTCTTTGATTCTGACCACCCACAAGCCAGAGCCTGCAGAATAGCGGGATGCCACTTGCGAAATGCCTGTGACCTTTCATCATCAACGCTCAAACTTTCATCAATTTCGGGGAATTGCCGTTTGTTTTACGCCATCATCATTGGCAACATGGGAACAGGCCTGTATCAGGGCTCATCCCAACTGCAGGAGGCTTCGCATGAGCGATTACGACGACAGAGATGATTACCAGCAAGAAGCCGAAGACCTGTTGGAAACTATCGAGCAGGTGGAAGAAACCCTGACGGTCATGTCCAAGGTGGTCGGGCAGCTGAAAGAGCAAGTGGCGTCACATCTGGACCCGAATACGGTGGAAATGAGCGCCGAGGAATTCCTTGATCAGTGCGAGAACCTGGAAGGGACCTGGCACTAGCGCCGCACAGACCGCTTTCGCAGAGCACCTGAGCAAGGGCTCTGCGCACAGAGGGCCACATCGCTTGCCCTCGCTAGTCCGCTTGCCCATCCGGGTAGCGGCGAACCCCGCCAACCCAGGTGCCCAACACCTGGATCGATGCCCAGTCGCCAATCGCTTCCCGCGGATCCCGATCCAGCCAGACCAGATCCGCCCGCATTCCCGTACGCAACTGCCCCACCTGATCCGCAACCCCAAGCTGCCTGGCCGCATCCACGGTCACCGCCTGCAGCGCCCGCTCCACGTCCACAGCCTGCTCCGGGCCTAGCAAGGCCCCGGACGCCGTCTTGCGTTCCACCGCATTCCACACCAGCTGTAGCGGCTCAAAAGGCACTACCGGCGAATCCGCATGCAGGGTGAAACGCAATCCGGCTTGCTCCGCTTGCGCCAGCGGGCTGATCCGGCGAGCCCGTTCCGGCCCGAGAAAAACATCCCGGTGACGATCGCCCCAGTAATACACATGGGTATTAAAGAACGAGGGGATCACATCCAGCGACACCATCCGCTGCAACTGTGCCGGGGTCGCCATCTGCGCATGGATCAAGACCGGCTGCACCTGCACCTGCGGGCAGACCGCCCGCGCGCCGGCTATCGCATTCAGACTCAGATCAATGGCCGCATCGCCGTTGGCATGCACCGCCACTTGGCGACCCTGGCAATGAAACTGTTTTACCTGACCACTGAGCGCCTCCTGGGACAGTGTCGGGAACCCCAGGTAGTCCGGCGGGTAATCCGCCGGCAGGGTGTAATACGGCTCACTCAGAAACCCGGTATAGCCCTGCAGGGAGCCATCACTGACCAGTTTGACAGGGCCCAGGTGAACGCGGTCCCCTTGCACAATGGCCAGGTCACCCGCCAGGCGCTGCTGTTCAGCATCGGCGTTGGGCCAGACACTCAGGCGTAGCGGAATCAGGCCGAACTGCAGTGCGGGTTTCAACGCCCGCACCGCCGCCGGGTCTGCCAGACCGTTCTGGGCAAAGGTAATGCCCCGCGACAGATAGATATGCGACGCCCGGGACAACACCCGCAAACCGTCCAGGGGCGCCAGTTCCAACGCCTGGCTGCGCACCGGGTTAAACGCGGTTTCCGCCAGCAAACCATTGAGCCGCCCGGTTTCATCGCGACCATAAAACCCGCCCGGCGGGTCCTCAACGTCTTCCCTGATACCCATGCTTTCCAGCGCAGCGGAATTAACCACCCCCAGATGCCCGGAAATATGCATCACCATGATGGGCCGCGTCTTGCTCACCGAATCCAGTTCTGCCCGGGTCGGGTAACGCTGCTCGCCGATGGTGGTGTCATCAAAGCCATACGCCAGCAGCATGCCATCCGGGCGGCGCTGGGCCAGCAGGCGCAACCGCTCCAGCAGCGTGTCGATGCTGTACAAATCGCCAATCGGCGGGCTGTTGGCATCCACCGCCACCGCAGACAACCCTTCACCGGGGAAATGCCCATGGGCTTCAATAAACCCCGGCATTACCGTGCCGCCATCCAGGTCGATCACGGAAACGTCCCGGCTCACCTGCTGGCGCAACACCTCTACGTCGCCCAGCGCCACAATCTCGCCCCGCTTCACCAGCATGGCATCCGCCACCGGCTGTTGCGGGTCCATGGTCAGTACCGTGCCATTAAAGAAGAGCTGGGCCGCTGGCGCCGGCGGGTTAAACCAGCGATGCACGCCCGCCACGGCCAGCACGATCAGGGCAACGATGACCACCAATACCCACAATCCGGTTTTCTTCATAGCGTCTCTCTCACTGCTGGCCCGGCATTTTCGCCGTTGTTTGTTATTGCGAAGACTCTGCCCGTCCGCTCCGGGGAGAACAAGTGGGATTGTCACCGGCTTTCCATCCCCACGGCGGTTTATCATCACATTTTTAAATGAAACAGATTCGTTAACCCCATACCGGCCTGCCCCCCGAGCGCGCTATAGTGAAGCCCGACATGGAGGTGTCGCACCTTTTGGGTGCGCCTTTTGTGCACCAGAACAAGGAAAAAGCGGCACCATCCTTGCATTAACCGCGATGATTATTTTTAACCACGCATCGTGGAACCCGCACGGCCACAAGCCGGCAACGGGATCAACTGGAGACAAAGAGTCATGAAAGCATCGGATTTGTTCGTTCGCGCCCTGGAAGCGGAAGGGGTAGAACACGTTTTTGCCATTCCCGGTGAAGAAAACCTGGACCTGCTTGAGTCGCTGCGCGGCTCCAACATCAAGCTGGTTATCACCCGTCACGAACAGGCCGCCGGCTTTATGGCATCCACCTATGGCCGCCTTACCGGCAAAGCCGGTGTGTGCATGTCGACCCTGGGCCCCGGTGCCACCAACCTGGTGACCGCCGCTGCTTATGCCCAGCTCGGCGCCATGCCCATGGTCATGATCACCGGCCAGAAGCCGATCAAGACCAGCAAACAGGGGCAGTTCCAGATCATCGACGTGGTCGACATGATGCGCCCGCTAACCAAGTTCACCAAACAGGTGGTCAGCGGCGACTCCATCCCCACCCGTATTCGCGAATCCTTCCGCCTGGCCCAGGAAGAGCGTCCCGGCGCCACCCACCTGGAGCTGCCGGAAGATATTGCCCGCGAACATTCCACCATGCCGGTCACCGAGCCCAGCGCGACCCGCCGCCCGATTGCTGAAGACAAGGCCATCTGCAAGGCGATTGAAGCCATCAAGGGCGCACGCAAGCCGCTGCTGCTGGCCGGTGCCGGTGCCAACCGCAAGCTGACCAGCAAGATGCTGCGCCAGTTTGTAGAAAAACTGGGCATTCCGGTGATCACCACGCAGATGGGCAAAGGGGTAGTGAACGAAACCGGCCCCCATTTCCTGGGCAACACCGCCCTGTCCGACGGCGACTTTGTACACCGCGCCATCGACCAGGCCGACCTGATCATCAACGTGGGCCACGACGTGGTGGAAAAGCCGCCCTTCTTCATGCGCCCCGGCGGTGCCGAAGTGGTTCACATCAACTTCAACTCCGCCCAGGTGGACCCGGTCTACTTCCCACAGATCGAAGTGGTCGGCGATATTGCCAACAGCCTGTGGCAGCTCAAGGAGCGCCTGGATCCCCAGGAACACTGGAGCTTCTCGGACTTCCACCGCATCCGCGATGCACTGCAAAAGCACATCAATGAAGGCATTCAGGACGACAGCTTCCCGATTCGCCCGCAGCGCCTGGTGGATGAAATCCGCAAGGTCATGCCGGAAGACGGCATCCTGACGCTGGATAACGGCATGTACAAAATCTGGTTTGCCCGCAACTACCCGGCCACCAAACCGAACACCGTGCTGCTGGATAACGCCCTGGCCACCATGGGCGCCGGCCTGCCTTCCGGCATGGCCGCCAAGATGGTGCACCCGGACCGCCGCGTCATGGCCATCGTCGGTGACGGCGGCTTCATGATGAACAGCCAGGAGCTGGAAACTGCGGTGCGCCTGAAGCTGGATATCGTGGTGCTGATTCTGCGCGACGACGGCTACGGCATGATCAAGTGGAAACAGAACGACATGGACTTCCAGGATTTCGGCCTGGACTTCCAGAACCCGGACTTCGTGGATTACGCCCGCGCCTACGGCGCCCACGGCCACCGCGTGGAATCCACCGCCGGCCTGGGCCCGCTGGTGGAAGAGTGCTACCAGCAAGGCGGCGTGCACGTGATCGACTGCATGGTGGATTACCGCGACAACAGCCGCATCCTCAACCGGGAAATTCGCGAACTCAGCAGCAAGTTGTAAGAACGCAAGACGCCGGACGCCTCATGCCTGACGCTCTTGATTTCCAGCGTCAGGCGCCCGGCGTCCGGCTTCCGGCGTTCTTCAGCCTTTGGAGAAAAAAATGTTGAAGAATTCTTACCCCTACTACCTGGCTAACGAAGCCGTCTTCGCCAACCAGGATCTGAATGTCACCGACAAATACAGTGGTGAAGTGGCCACCCGTGTGGCCATGGCGGATGCCGCCACCATCGACAAGGCCATCGACGCCGCCGACAAGGCCGCCAAGCCCATGGCACAACTGGCGCCCTACGAACGCCAGGCGATTTTGTACCACTGCGTAAAACGCTTTGAAGAACGTTACGAGGAACTGGCCCTGGCCTTATGCATCGAAGCGGGTAAACCGATCAAAGATGCCCGTGGTGAAGTGGGCCGCCTGATCGACACCTTCCGCGTGGCCGCCGAAGAAGCCGTGCGCATCGACGGTGAGATGCCAAATCTTGAAATCTCCGCTCGCGCCAAAGGCTACCGGGGCATGGTCAAGCGCGTCCCCATTGGCCCGTGCTCGTTTATCTCCCCGTTCAATTTCCCGTTGAACCTGGCCGCCCACAAAGTGGCGCCGGCCATCGCCGCCGGCTGCCCTTTTGTGCTCAAGCCGGCCAGCCGCACCCCCATCGGCGCCATCATCATTGGTGAAGTCCTGGCAGAAACCGACCTGCCGAAAGGCGCGTTTTCCATCCTGCCCTGCCACCGTGAAGGGGCCGACCTGTTCACCACCGACGAACGCTTCAAGCTGCTCAGCTTCACCGGCAGCCCGGACGTGGGCTGGGACCTGAAAGCCCGTGCCGGCAAGAAACCGGTGATCCTGGAACTGGGCGGCAACGCCGCGGTAATCGTGGATGAAGATGCCGACCTGGACGACGCCGTGGAGCGCATCACTTTCGGCGCCTTCTACCAGTCCGGCCAGAGCTGCATCGGCGTACAGCGCATCCTGATTCACGATGCCATCTACGACGAACTGAAAACCCGCCTGGTGGAAAAAACCGCCGGCCTGAAAATGGGCGACCCGAAAGACGAAGACACCTTTATCGGCCCGGTGATCTCCGAAGGCGAAGCTACCCGGCTGGAAAACTGGGTCAATGAAGCCGTCGATGCCGGCGCCACCCTGCTGGTGGGCGGCAAGCGCGACGGCGCCATGCTCGAAGCCACCCTGTTGGAGAACGCGCCCAAAGGCACCAACATCGTGGAAGAAGAAGCCTTCGGCCCGGTGGCCGTGATCAGCCGCTTCAGCGATTTCGACGATGCCCTGAACACCGTCAACGAATCCAAGTTCGGCCTGCAAGCCGGCATCTTCACCCGCGACCTGTACAAGGCCCAGAAAGCCTGGGACGAACTGGAAGTGGGCGGCGTGGTGATCGGCGATGTCCCCAGCTGGCGCGTGGATAACATGCCCTACGGCGGCGTGAAGGACTCCGGCCTGGGCCGCGAAGGCATCCGCTGGGCCATCAACGACATGACCGAAGAACGGCTGCTGGTGATCCGTACGCCACAATAGGAGACGCAGTTAAGTATTTGTGCGTAAGCCGGGACTTACAGTCCCGGCGTTATTTCTTACATAAACACCCGCATATTCTCACATTACCAACAGCCCAAAACGCCTACCATCGAAGAGAACCCCATCAGGATTCAACTTCATGGCTGCGTCTATTCCTCTTGTTTCTGCGCTGGTTTCTGCCTTGCTTCCTGCCACGGCACCGCCTCCCGAAGGAAGCTGGTATCAGCCTGATATAGATGTGAGCTGGCAAATTCAGCTCCAGGGCCCGATCAACAGCGGTTATACCGCTGACCTCTATGTGCTGGACCTGTTCGACACGCCCCAGAATGTGATCGACGACTTGCACGCCAGTGGCCGCCGGGTGATCTGCTACTTCTCCGCCGGCACCTTCGAGAACTGGCGCGAGGACAAAGGTCGCTTTACCGCTGCCGACAAGGGGCGACGCCTGGGCAACTGGCCCGGGGAGCGCTGGCTCGATACCCGCTCGATCAATGTCCGCGCGATCATGTCGGATCGCATTGCCCTGGCCGCCAGCAAAGGCTGCGACGGGGTGGATCCAGACAATGTGGATGGCTACAGCAACCGCACCGGTTTCCCGCTGAGCTATAACAGCCAGCTGGACTACAACCGCTTCCTGTTCGACACCGCTCACGATCACGGCCTGGCCGTATCACTGAAAAACGATTTGGGTCAGATTGAAGACTTGGTCGAATACGCCGACTTCGCGGTTAATGAATCCTGCCACCAGTGGCAGGAATGCCACCTGCTGACCCCGTTTATTGAAGCCGGCAAACCCGTGCTGCACATTGATTACCTGTACGGATCGGACCCGCAAGGCCACAACATCCATTGCCAGCACATGAACAGCCTGAGCTTTCGCTCGCTGACACTGCCGGTGGCACTGGACGATAGCTACCGCTTTAGCTGTAACTAACACTTTCTCCAAGACTCGCCAGGTAAACACCGAGACTGCCCCCGGCATCGGGGGCTGCTACACTGCCCTTTCGACCATTCGGAATGCAGTGTTATGCATGACACCCTGACACTTATTGTGGTTTTGCTCGGCAGTGCAGTGGCCGCCGTGGTGCTGTTCCGCCGTTTGGGCATGCCCCCCATTCTTGCCTACCTGCTTTCCGGACTCGCCGCCGGCCCCTTCGGTTTCGGCTGGATCAGCGACGTGGAAGGGATCCAGCATCTGGCGGAATTCGGCATCGTTTTCTTGCTGTTTACCCTGGGCTTGGAGTTTTCCATTCCCCGTTTACTGACCTTACGCCGCATTGTGTTCGGCGCCGGTCCGCTGCAGGTCATTCTTACCGGCGCCGCTGTATTCGCAGTAATGCGCTTGCTGGGCTTTCAACCCATGACCTCCGGCATCACCGCCGGGGCGCTGGCCCTGTCCTCCACCGCCATCGTCATTCGTGACCTGATCGGCCGCGGCGCGGTCAATACCGGTTACGGTCGCGCCTCCACCGGCATCTTGCTGTTTCAGGATCTGGCGGCGGTGATCATGCTGGTAATGTTGCCGGTAATCAGTAACAGCAATGATGACGCCTTGTGGGCCATGGCCGGCATCACCTTGGGCAAATCCCTGTTGCTGTTCGCCGGCATTTACGTGGTGGGAAAATGGATACTGCCACGGCTGCTGGAAGAAACCGGCCGCGCCCGCTCCGATGAAGTGTTTGTGATGACGGCCCTGTTACTGGCGCTGGTCGCCGCCTGGGTCACCCACTGGCTGGGCCTCTCCATGGCACTGGGGGCCTTTCTGGCAGGCATGATGCTGGGGGAAAGCCACTTCCGCCATCAAATCGAAGCGGACCTGCGCCCCTTCCGCGATCTGCTGCTCGGCCTGTTCTTTATCAGTGTCGGCATGCTGGTAGACCCAAACCTGTTCGCCGAACAGTGGCACTGGATCATCCTCGCTGCTGTCTCGCTGATGCTGTTCAAGGCCGTGCTGATCTTCGTCTTGTTACGCCTGCTGGGAGAACCTGCCGACACCGCCACACGCAGCGGCCTTATTCTGTCCCAGTGTGGCGAGTTCGGGTTTGTGCTGGTCGCCCTGGCGGTGTCTCATCAGGTCATGTCGCCGGGTAAAGCCGGCCTGCTGGTGTCCATCACCGTACTCACCATGGCGGTGACCCCCGCCCTGCTACAACACAGCGGCAAACTCAGCCGTCGCCTGCTGCGCCCCTGGATGGAAATCCCCAAGGACAGCCCGGTATCCGACGACATCACCGGTCATGTCATCCTGTGCGGCTATGGCCGGGTGGGCCAGAACCTGATGCGCTACCTGAACCGCTTCCACCACCATGCCGTAGCCGTGGATATGGATCTGGTACGCCTGCAGGAAGCCAGTGCCGCCGGCGAACATATCCTGTTTGGCGATGCCAGCCGCAAGGACATTCTCGAACGGGCGGGTATTCACCGCGCCCGCCTGCTGGTGGTGACATTCGACGACGCGCGCCTGGCAGAACGGATCATCCACACCTGCCGGGATCTCAACAGCGATGTCCGCGTGCTGGTACGCACCCGGGACGACACCCACCTGGATGCACTCACGGCAGCCGGTGCCGCTGAGGTCGTACCCGAGGTGCTGGAAGCCTCCCTGATGCTGGTGGCCCATGCCCTGATGATGCTGGATGTTCCTTTTGAACGGGTGCTGGCCATGCTGCGCAAGACCCGCCGCGACCGCTACCGCATGCTGCAAGGCTATTACCACGGCGATTCCTTCCCCACCACCGACAGCGCCGGCAACCCGTACCGGCTGCTACACGCCGTGACACTCAGCGAGAAAGCCCGCAGCATCGGCCGGAGTATCCGTGAGTGCGCACTGCGTGACGTGGAAATTCGCGCCGTAAAACGCGCCGAACAAACCCGCGAAAGCCCGGACGAAGACCTGATACTGGAACAGGGAGATACCGTGATTCTCTACGGCCCGCTGGAAGCCGTGGAAGCCGCCGAGGTCCGTTTGCTGGGCGGCTGACCTGCCTGCAAGGCAACAGACAAGCGGAAGCCATTCCCCGGCTAAGGGCCTTGCCCGGGGCGCAGCAATATAACAATATTTCATCCCTGACGATGACAATTCGATAGACAAGAATAATGGCAAACCGCCGCAGGCCAGCGCCGGGGTTTCTGTGAGGAAAAACGCAGCATGCATTCCAGCTCTATCACTCTGGTGAACCCGCAGGAACCGGCTGACGAGCAGAGCCCGGCCGCTCCGTCACTGACACACGACGAACTGCAGCGCTTCAACCAGTTAGTAAGCACTCTCTACGGCTGCCTGCATTTCAGCCAGGGCTTCCAGCTTTTTTTCGATGCCTTCCAGGCCCATTTCAACGCACTCCAGGGTGGCATTCTCGGCTTGAGTAACCATCCACGACGGATGATCTATGGCTGGACCTTCGGTTACCCGGAAGGGTTTGAAGAGTGGTATATCCACAGTGATCTGCCCGAGCGCGATGAAGCCCTGGCCCGCTACGAGGCCCTGCCTCCCCGCCAGTTCGATTCCTTCCTGCGCGGCGATGCCAGCAAAACCATTCTCGATATGCTCAGCGAGGAAAGCCGCACCTGGGCGCAAGCCGTCGGCATGGGGGACAGCGCCGGCATGCTGGTGAGCCGCCAGAACGACTGCAACGTGGTCTTCCTGGCCAACCGCCATCAGGATTTTGGCCCTTACACGGACCACGACATTCTGCAGATGAACCTGCTCGCGCCCCATGTGGAGAATGCCGTCAGTCTGCACTTCAAGCTCTACCAGTCACGCAGCAACAACGAAAGCCTGGCGCTGGCGCTCAATCACGTCAACAAGCCCATCATCGTGTTCAACGCTCTGGCCACCATCGCCCAGGCCAACCGCAACGCCCTGGATTTGCTCGCCCACAGCGACACCCTCAGCATTTCTGAAAGCCAACGGCTCCAGTGTCGGGACACCCGCCTGAATCGCAAACTCAGCGACGCCATCAGCGCCTGCCTTATCCTCTCCCAGAAAGGCACCCCCGCCACCAGAACCCTGTTCGTCAGTAACCGCCACGAACGAATCGCCATCTGCCTGACACCACTGATCGCCGACGAGAAAGAGCACAACGGCGTGCTGGCAGAACTGTTCCGCTACGACAGCAACATGGAACCGGACCTGGGAAAACTGCAATCGCTGTTCCAGTGCACCCCGGCCGAAGCGGGCATTGCCGCCGAGCTGATCCACGGCCTCAATGCCGCTGAAATCGCCGATAAAAATGGCATTTCTGTTCACACAGCCCGCCAGCACATCAAAAGTTTGCTATCCAAGAACGGCTACCGAAAACAGACAGAGCTGGTCGCCATGCTGGTCAGAGCCCTTTCATAAGCAACAAACGGATACCAGGGGGCATTGTCAAACAAAAAGGAACACTTGTTCACTTTTGACTTGCCCGCTGCTCGGCTTCACAGTATTTTGTGAACACTTATACACAAATCCTGTGGAGGGCCCGTCCCCATGCGAGCCACATCAGTGCAAAACAACCCTGTCCAGCCTGCTCAGCCGCAGCCGGACCAGGTGCCGAACTGGCAGCCGCTCAATGACTTTGCCGAGCGCAAACAGCAAGACAGCGGACTGAAAGCCTGGATTGCCGTGGTCGAGGGCTGCATCAAGGCCATCGAGAAAACCGCCTGGCAAGGCCGGGAGATCGCCGACCAGGCCATTACTGCCTGCAAGGCCGTCACCCGTGGTGCCAGCGCGGTGAATGAAGAAATGCAGCTGCTCGCCGACGAAGCCCGCCGCTGGCCCGCACGCCTCAAGCGCCTGACCAAAACCGGCTGGATGCTCACCAAGGTGGTCACCAGCTACCGCCTGTGGGGCACCAGGGCCGCGTTCCTGCCGGGCAGCATGCGCGATGCCGCGCTGGCCAACCTGCACAAACGTAACGCCAAACGTTTTCGTGACACCTCCCTGGAGCAAGGCGGTGCCTTCCTGAAAATCGGCCAGCTGCTCTCCAGCCGTCCGGACCTGCTACCCCAGGCCTGGGTCGATGAACTGGCCGTGTTGCAGGACCAGGCCAGCCCGGTGGCCTTTGCCGACATTGCCGCAGTACTGGAACAGGAGTTCAACCAGCCACTGGATACACTGTTCGCCCATGTGGACCCCCAGCCCCTGGCGGCGGCCAGTATCGGCCAGGTGCACCGCGCCCGCTTGCACGATGGCCGCGAAGTGGCCGTCAAAGTACAGCGCCCGGGGCTTGATGAGGTGGTCGAACTGGACATGACGCTGCTCAAGGTCTTCATGGATGCGGTGAAATCCGCCCTGCCGCCCATGGATATCGACACCATCGTCAACGAAATCCAGCGCACCGTTCGTGAAGAACTGGACTATCAGCGTGAGGCCCGGGTCATGACAGACATCGGCCGGCAGCTCGCGGCCATCCCCGGGATTCGGGTGCCGACACTGGTGCCCGAGTGCAGCAGCCGGCATGTGCTCACCACCGAATTCATTCAGGGCGAGAAGCTCACACTGACTCTGGATCGTTTGAAAACATCGGATCCTGCACGGGTCAGCGCCCTGCTCAGTACGCTGCTGGATGCCTGGTTCTGCCAGGTACTGCACGGCGGCCTGTTCCATGCCGACCCGCACCCCGGCAATATCATGATCACCCCGGACAATACCTTGGTACTGCTGGATTTCGGCTGCGCGCAAGCACTCACCGACGACGCCCGCCGGGGCTACTTCCGGGTGCTGCAGGCTTGCATCGTGGGTGATGAAACCGTCATCGCCGATACCCTCACCGCCCTCGGCTTTGTCACCCGCAGCGGCGATCCGGCCACCCTGCTGGCATTCGTGTCTGCCGTGCTCGACCAGGTCCGCGATGCCATTATCAACCCCGATCAGCAGGCCGGCTGGCCCAGCCCGGAAGCCATGATGCAGCAGGTCAGCGAACTGCTCGGCCAGCTGGAACATGACCCGGTACAGACCCTGCCCGGCGATTTCATCATGCTGGCCCGAGTCTTCGGCACCCTGGGCGGCCTGTTTCTCCACTATCAACCCAATGTGGATGTGGCCACCCTGGTACTCGGCTACCTGACCCGCCCGCTGGACGGCCCCACCACCGCTCACACCACCAGCCAGGCGGCCTGACAGCCTACACAATCCCTCCGCTGGTCCCTGCAAACGGCAATGTCCGGCCCGTCCGGCCTTGCCGTTTTGTATCCCTATGAAAAGAAACTGTCACCAATACTGACAATAACGCTACAGCACCGCCCCCTGATTAATGTGCACACTTGTACCAATCAATGTGTACGATAGTGCCATAGAAACACGCACGCCCTGCACATTAGACCAATAAGAACAGTGCCCACTGCAGGCACCACCAAGGGGTTAGCGATGTTTTTACTCAGCCAGGCTCCCGCCTTTGCTTCTCACCGGCTTGCGCTGGCATTAATGCTCAGCGCCAGCCTGCTTGCCGCCTGTGGCGGTGGAGGCAGCAGCAGCGCACCCGCCGTTGCCAATGATTCCCCCACGACTCCGGAAACGCCCCGTGAGCCGGAAACGCCGGACCCCACACCCGAGCCTGAGCCGGAACCCGAGCCCCTGAACCGCTACCAATTCGCCAATGGCTGCTACACCCTGCAAAGCCAGCAACAGTTTCTGGCCACCAGCGAAGACGGCTATAGCCTCACCAACGACGCCGGTCAGGCCACCGCCTTCTACATGAAGCCCACTGACCTGGGCCGCTACCTGCTGCTTTCCGATTATCAACGTGATCCCGGCAGTGCCGGCAGCAAACAGTTGCTCGGCATCAGCGATCCAGCCGGAGAGTTTCTTGATCAGAGCGGCAACTTTGTCGGAGAGCTGAGCTATCTGGTATCCGGGCTGGGCGACACCCTCAATCTGGTTCTGGACCCGGTTGCCCCCCTCGGTGGCCTGCTGCGTGAACTGGGCGAAAGCCTGGGTGGTATCGGTACCGGGCTGGGTGACACCAATATCCAGCCCAGCCTGGCCATGGTCGATGACGCCAACGATCTGGCCGTCTGGAACCTGAACCGCAGCGACGGCGACACCTTTACTCTGGCCTCCAACGTGACCGGCCTGCTACTCACCGCCGGCGACAACGGTCTGACTCTCACCTCCCCGCAACTGGAAGCTGACAACAACCGTTTCACCCTGGCGCCCAGCGACGGATGTAGCACTTACCCGGAAGCCGAACTCAACGCCGCCGTCGCAGATGACGGCCCGGCCAATTACCTGACCCAGGTTCCCCGTTTCCAGAATGTGGACGGCCTGGACGACGATGACATCTTCGGTTTCGTGGATGCCCACAGCCATATTTCTGCCTACGAATTTATCGGCGGACGGGTGAATTACGGCGACCCCTTCCACAAGTTCGGGGTCGACCATGCCCTGCACGACTGTGCCGTCAACCATGGCCCCCAGGGGCTCACCGGGCTAATCGAACAAGTCACCAGCAACCCTGGCCCCCACGAAACCCGAGGCTGGCCGGACTACACGTTCTGGCCCCGCAGCAACTCTTTGCAACACCATCAGAGCTACTACAAGTGGATTGAACGGGCGCACCTGGCGGGCATGAAAATTCTCGTCAACCACCTGGTGCATAACGAGATCCTCTGCCAGCTCAATCCGCAGAAACAGAATGACTGCGACACCATGGCCGCCATTGAAATGCAGGCCACACAGATGCATCGCATGCAGGATTACATCGACGCCCAGAACGGTGGCCCCGGCAAGGGCTGGTTCCGCATCGTCACCGATCCCGCCCAGGCCCGGCAGGTCATCGGCGACGGAAAAATGGCGGTCATCCTCGGCGTGGAAGCATCCAAGGCACTCAACTGTGGCGAGTTTCTCAATGCCCCGGAATGTACCCGCGAAGAAATCGTAGAGCGGCTGGACCGGCTCTACGCCATGGATGTACGCAGCCTGTTTCCGGTACACAAGTTCGATAATGCCTTCGGGGGCCACCTGCCCGATCTGTCGGAAGGTGTGGGTATTGGTGCCGTGCTGTATGGCGGCAACCTGCTGGAAACCGGGCACCTGGTGGAATTCGAGGACTGCCCGGATCATGACCACGAAGGGGACGCGATTGCACTGGAAGACCCGCTGCAACCGCTGGGCATTTTTGACCAGCTGCTATTCCAGATCGACTACGTCGGCGACCGTTTCCCGGCGACGCCGGAAGAGTTCGCCGCCTACGATCCACGCCGTGGCACCGACCACCTTTGTAACACCCGCGGCCTCACCGACCTGGGTTTCTTTCTGATCGAAGAACTGACCCGCCGCGGCATGATGATCGAGATTGATCACATCAGCCGCAAGGCCGCCACCCAGATTCTCGATGTTACCGGTGCACGCGATTACCCGATTCTCAACAGCCATGGCAACTGGACCGGCACCGAAGCCCTGCGCGATCAGATCGCCAGCCAGGGCGGCGTGACGGCGTCCTTCGGTAGCGTGCGCGGCAATTGGGTAGACCAGCTGACCCGCGACGGCAACCGCCCCCGCGACCCGGCCTTCAAGGTTGGCCCCTTCGGTGGCGCCCCGTTTGCGTCTGACGTCAACGGCATTGCCAATCTGGCCGGCAACCCCGGCACACCCGATCAGGAAGCCGAGCTTTATCCCTTCACCTCGGTGGATGGTCAGGTGCAATTCGACAAACAAATTACCGGTGACCACGCCTTCAGTCTCTATGAAGGCCGTGGCGTAGCGCACTACGGACTCTATGCGGACCAGATCGCCGACATGATGCTCAACAGCGATCGTCCACAGGAAGAAATTGATGACGCGGTGAACCAGCTGTTCACCTCGGCAGAAGCGTACATACGGATGTGGGAACGACTGGAGCAGGCCGCGCAATAGCGGCCATACCTCCACATGAAACATGCAACCTTTCAGGCAGCAGCAACAATAAACGACAACGGGGAACCGATCATGAACATGAACCGATTCTGGCCTGCCATCGCACTGGCGGTCACTCTGGTACTCACCGCCTGCGGCGGTGACGGCGGCGGCTCATCACCGGCCAATAATTCCGCCACACCCAACAATCCCGACAATGGCGGCGACGGTGGAGATGACGGCGGCGATGGAGAGGATGACGGTGGTGACGGCGGCGATGATGGAGGCGATGGCGGTGACGGTGGCGACACCACGCCCCCCGATACCGTTGGCCGAACCTTCCTCATCAGCCCCGGTGAAGACGCCACCGAAGACATGGTCAACGCCATGGTCCAGCTGCGTCCAAAAGACACCCTGCAATTCGAGTGCGGCTACTTCGAACTGGACCAGGGTATCTTGATCCAGGCCACCGAAGATGTGTTGATCAAAGGTTGCGGCAAAGACGAAACCATTCTGTCGTTCAAAGACAGTGTCAACGTGACCGGTCTGGAAGCCCTGAATATTCGCGGCATTACCGTGGAAGACCTGACCATCCTCGATTCCCCCGGCGACGCCTTCAAATTGAAGAGCGTAAAGTGGGGCACCCTGCGTGGCGTACGTGCCATGTGGTCTGGTGGCGGCGAACCGATCACCGCAGATAACTACGCGGAAAAGATCCATGTGTCCTGTACCGCGCCCCCCTACAACGAGGGAGATTCCAGCCCGGATTACACCCCCAGTTCCGCCAGCGGCCGCTACGGTATCTACCCGGTAGAGTCAGAGAACATTCTGGTAGAAGACAGTGAATCCATCGGCGCCAGCGATGCAGGCATCTATGTTGGCCAGACCAACACCGCCATCATTCGTAACAGCCGTGCTGCTTATAACGTCATGGGTTTTGAAATCGAAAACGTGCAGGGCGGCGAGTACGACAACAACATTGCCGAGTGTAATACCGGCGCCTTCCTGATCTACGACCTGGAAAACATCACCCGTTACGGTGATACCTCGGTGATGATCAACAACGTGGCCCGCAACAACAACACCTACAACTTTGCCCACAGCGGTCTGGTGTCAGTGGTGCCCCGTGGCACAGGTTTTATTACCCTGGGTTACGACAACATCGAAGTCCTTAACAACACCTTCGAAGATCACAGCACCGCGGCGGTGATCCACGTCAGCTATGAGCTGATTGATGGCAAGAACAACACCGCCGATAAAAAAATCGACCCCTATACCGAGGGGCTTCACATCCATAACAATGTGATGAAAAACTCCGGTTACGACCTGCCACCACCGGACCTGGAAAAACTGGCCAACGGCGAAGTAGAAAGCGTACTGCCGACCCTGATCGGCCTGAAAAATCTGCCGGAGCTTTCTCCGAATCTTCTGGAAGTATTGGGCAGCCTGCCTAACCTTCTGAATCAGGGTAAAGGCGCGCATATTGTCTGGGACGGTCTGCGTGACGATCTGGATGAAGACTGCCCCTACCCGGTGGACAACAATGGCGATCCGGTTCCCATGTGGGACAGCGGCAAGCCCATTCATACCAACGAGCACCCGAACCCCAGCTGTCACTACAACGCCTACAAGTTCAACGAAAACGGCGACCGCATCCTGCCGGAGTGGGGCACCTGTATCCACGATAACGAGCTGAACAGCGACAGCGCCCCCTACCTGAACTTCCACGGCACCGATGGCCTGGAACTGGTACTGGCCATTGCCGAGCAGGACTTCTCCATTCTCGACCCTGCAGGCATCAAAGGGGCTATTGAAGGGTTACTGAATATCGCCTCCGACACCGACATGTCCGAGCATGATTGCCAGGCCCGTTTTGGGAAAGTACTGGAAACACTGCCACGGGTAGAAATTCCGCCTTTCGAGCCCAGCGGTGAGTTCGACCCTGCACCTTCGGATGAAGTTGTAGAGTTCTACTGTAGTGCAGACGTTGCAGACGGCGAGATCAACCGCGAGGCACTGGACTACAACTGCCCGACGCTGGATCAGTACAACCTGTTTGCCGATGCTCAAGATCCACGTAGCACACCAAACGAGAGCGGCCAGCCCTTTGTGCTGAACACCAAGCTGTTCTCTGATTACTCAACCAAGTATCGGGTCGTGTTTGTACCACCCGGTGAGCAAGCGGTGTATAGCGATGGCCAGGACGGCAACAACGTTAACGGCAGCATCGTTTTCCCGGAAGGCACCGTGATTGCCAAAACCTTTGCTTTCACCGACGAAAGCCAGGGCACCGAAGTACCGGTAGAAACCCGCTTGCTGATCAAACGCAGGAACAGCCAGGACAGCGCCGTCTGGGTAGGCCTGCCCTACATCTGGGAGGAAGAAGACGGCAAGAGGGTTGCGCGCCTGGCCATGAACGGGGGCACCGCGTCGGTTGCCTGGCATTACCGTGATGCGGATTCCAACACCCTGCTCACTGGCAGCACCGATGGTTACACCATTCCTAACGGCAACCAGTGTGTTACCTGTCACGCCAATGATGACCAGCCGGCTGGCAGTGCCCCCATTGGCCCCAAGCCGCGCAACCTGAACCGTGCCTACAAAGCGGAATCTGCCTTTATGGGCACCAGCGGTCAGGCCGGCTTCCCGGCGGTAAACCAGATCAAGCAGTGGAAAGATCTGGGGATTCTGACCGGCGTGCCGGAGTTGACCATCAGCAATGGGGTGGCCACCAACATTGAGCATCTGCCACGCTGGAATGTGCCCGGTGACAGCGGTGAAACCGCCAACTCAGCGGCGGATATCGAAAGCCGTGTGCGTGCCTACCTGGAAGTGAACTGTCAGCACTGCCACAACGACAAGGGCGCCGCGTCCAACACCGGTTATTACCTGGATCACTTCCGCGATGTGAACGCCAGCTATGGCGTCTGCAAGAAGCCCACAGCCACCGGCGGCGGCTCCTGTGGACGCCAGCATGTGCTGGTACCCGGCAGCGCGGGCAGCTCCATCGTCTCTTGCCGTCTCAGCGCAGAAGATGATCCGCAGAAAATGATGCCACCGATTGCCCGCAGCGTTGCCCATGGCGAAGCCACCGCGCTGATGGATCAGTGGATCAATAATGTGGTGGATAGCAGCTATACGAACGCTAGCGCCTGTAACTGATCGACCCCCCTCCCTCCTCTCCAGCACCATCGGAGGGGAGTGCAACACCCCCTCCCTGCAAAGGGAGGGTTCTTAGGGCCTGTTAACACTACCGAGATAACGCCTGCTGGATGCATTTTTTCGTCCAGTGGTGTCAGCCGGTGTGCCGTGTAGTCATTCTACATAAACAGCGGATGGCTCTGCTGGGCGGGAAAAGGGACCAGCCCTTCGGGTTGAGCCCCAAAAGCCGTCACTCGTCGTTATTCGTCACTCATTTGGAGCCACCAAACTTCACTCCTCATGCCTAGATTGACGGCTTTTGGGGCTCAACAGGTGTCATCTCGGTAGTGTTAACAGGCCCCAGCCGCTCCGCGGCCGCTATACGCTTCACGCAGCATGCATCACGCTAAAGGCGCCCTACCTCAAATGTTGCTGTTTCTATCTCGAATGGCCTTCAACGGTGCAGATAATTTATCCGGATGACGCGGATGAATGGCCGCATAGCATTCAAAAATTTCGGCCAGATCCTTCTCCACATCCCCACACGGCTCAATGACACGGGCAAAGGTAATTTCCTTTTTGCGGTAATCTGCGGTGGCTACCACAATCGGCACACCGGCCTTCTGGGCGATCCGGTAGAAGCCGGTCTTCCATTGTGTCGCCCCACCCCGGGTGCCTTCCGGCGCCACCACCATCACCAGCTTGTCGCGGCTATTGAACTGCTCCACGGTCTGCTCAACCACACCACCCGCCTTGTGCCGGGCAATGGGCAACGCCCCCATCCAACGCAGCATGGCCCCAAACGGCCCCTTGAAGGCGCTGTCCTTGATCATCACGTGAGCATCCAGACCCAGCTGCATCATGGCCGCCAGCGTATAGATACCATCCCAGTTGGAGGTGTGCGGCCCGCCGATAATCACCGCCTTGGGCACTGCCGGCATGGGGTTGGTCACCCGCCAGCCTGCCAGGCGCAAAAACCCGCGGGCAAGCGACCGGGAGAAAGCATTACCGCGACGGGGATAATCAGAGTCCAGGGCTGATGACATGGGATTGTCCATTGCAAAGAGAGCGGCGATCATACGCACGCAGCCCAAGGATCACATTGGCACTAACGCCCAAAATACACACGAAGCGATAATCGGCCCCATGCATACCCTGCATTATCTGACAGGCTATCCCTCCCAGATTCAGCAACAGGCCCAGGCTCTGCTGGATCAGGGCCGGCTGGGTGACTATCTGCTACAGCGCTACCCCGACAAGCATGATATTCAAGGTGACAAAGCCCTGTTCCAGTATGCCAACAGCCTGAAGCAACAATACCTGCGCAAGGCGCCGCCGCTGGGCAAAGCCCATTACGATGCCAAGCTGAAAACGCTGAGTCAGGCATTGGGCATGCATACCCGGCAAACCCGCATTCACGGCAGCAAATTGCGCAGCCATAACAGCCTGCGTATCGCCAGCCAGTTCAAGGCAGCGCCGGAAGCCTTTCTGCGCATGATCGTGGTCCACGAACTGGCTCACTTCAAAGAAACCGACCACAACAAGGCGTTTTATCAGCTGTGTTCACACATGGCGCCGGACTACCATCAACTGGAACTGGATACCCGGCTCTGGCTTCTCTGGCAGGACACACGCAACCGCTGACACAGGCACCGCCTGCAGACGCCAGATCGCCCCCCGACACCCCGCCCCAACAGCACCAAAACGTCAAAAACCTCTTTATTCAACAAGCATTTACATTCCCGATCGCGAATATCGGCAAAGACCATGGCCGGCAGTTTCATGTCCCCGCCATAAGGGCGTAGTATGAAATGACTTAACGTCATAACGCA
>OJBB01000134.1_pt1 | contig 27615 bp, 19 predicted proteins | sample 1590401 | NCBI WGS metagenome assembly OJBB01 (sample SAMN05416789, study PRJEB24817) | seawater metagenome | isolation source: Sea water | place: Canada:Atlantic | collected 2013-07 | reverse complement strand
CCTTAGCGATCAAACCACCATCGAGAGCTTCAGGGCATAAATGAATGGCTGCAGGTACCTTACCTGAAGCTCCAGACATGCGTCCGTCAGTCATTAATGCTACTTTGAAGCCTTTATCTTGTAATACACCAAGCAATGGCGTCAGTTTATGTAATTCAGGCATACCACGTGCTTTTGGCCCCTGAAAACGAACGACGGCAACAAAGTCTTTTTCTAATTCACCTGCATCAAATGCCGTTTGTAATTCGTGTTGGTCTTCAAAAACAATCGCTGGAGCTTTGATTATCAAGTTACTATCTTTAAGTGATGACGTTTTAATAACAGAGACACCTAAATTACCTTTCATAACACGTAAACCACCATGAGAACTAAATGGTTTAGCAACCGTGGCAATAACGGCATCGTCAAGTGATTTTTCAACGCAATCAACCCAAGTAAGCTCACCATTATCTAACACTGGCTTTTTAGTATAACGAGACAAGCCACGACCACAGATAGTTTCGACATCTTCGAAAACTAACCCACCTTCAATAAGTTCACGGAACAATAACGCCATGCCACCTGCTTCTTGGAATTGGTTTATGTCTGCGTGACCATTAGGGTAAATACGTGTTAATAGTGGTACCGCTTCAGAAAGATCATTAAAGTCTTGGAAGTTAATAATAATGCCAGCCGCTTTAGCAAAAGCAATGATGTGCATGGTTAGGTTAGTTGAACCACCCGTTGCCAGTAAAGCAACAATAGCGTTAACAACAGAGCGCTCATCTACCATTTTTCCAATCGGCATATAATTGCCGGATTGTTGCGTTAAACGTGTCGCTTGACGTGCTGCAGCTTTTGTTAGTTCTTCACGTAATTGTGTATTAGGTGCAACAAAAGAAGCGCCAGGTAAATGTAATCCCATCACTTCAACGACAAGCTGGTTGGAGTTGGCTGTACCAAAGAAAGTACAAGTCCCTGCGGAGTGATATGACGCTGATTCAGCCTCAAGCAATGCTTCTTCGTCGACTTCACCTTTAGCATGCTGTTGACGAACACGTGCTTTTTCTTTATTTGGAAGACCTGATGGCATTGGTCCTGCAGGAACAAATACTGTTGGTAAATGCCCAAACGTCATGCTCGCGATCAACAAACCCGGTACGATTTTATCACAGATGCCTAACATCAATGCGCCGTCAAACATGTTGTGAGATAAGCCAACTGCTGTCGACATCGCGATTACATCACGGCTCATCAAGCTAAGATCCATGCCTGGTTGACCTTGTGTAACGCCATCACACATAGCAGGAACGCCTGCTGCAAATTGTGCAACACCACCTGCATCTTTAACTGCAGCTTTAATTATATCTGGGTATGTTTGATACGGCTGGTGTGCGCTAAGCATATCGTTGTAAGCTGAAACAATAGCGATATCTGAATGATTTATGCCGCGTAATGATGACTTGTCATCCTTACCACAGGCAGCAAATCCGTGTGCTAAATTGCCACATGATAAGCCTGCTCGATGAACTGTATCTGATTTAGCCCCATCAATTTTTGCTAAATATTCAGCTCGAGTTTTAGCACTACGTTTTATAATTTTATCGGTAATATCTACTATTTGCTGTTTCATTTACTCTCTCAACTTATATACTTTTAAATGTTGTCTAGTACTTAAACCTATTCGACAAGTGAGTTATGGTGCCCAAAAAATTTGAGTGTTTAAGCTAGGGTGTTGTAAAAATGCCCTGATAGGCATTTCAAACGGGTCATCACCCCCTAACGCTTGTGTTAATACAGTCTTCTTTCCTTCGCCACATGAATGAAGGAAAATGTTTTTGCTAGTCATTAAACTGGCAAACGTAAAACTGATACGTTGATGCGAAGCCGTTTTAGGTTGAACTTTTAATAATACGGCATCATTTGTTACATCAAGACCAGAAGTAATTTCATCACTACATGGGAATAATGAAGCAGTGTGACCGTCTTCGCCCATTCCTAAGATTAATACATCGAGCGGTAATAATGTTTTACTGGCTGCCACGTTTAAATCAGCAAGGGTTTCACTTGTTATCTCGTTACCTTGTTTAAGGTGAAAAAATTTAGCTTCTTTTGCTTTGTTCTGCAGTAAGTTTTCATGGACTAAGCGGGTATTACTTGCATCACTATCAATTGGAACCCAACGTTCATCGGCTAACGTTATTGTCACTTTTGACCAATCGATATCACTTTGTGATAACACGCTAAAAAAACCTTTTGGTGTAGACCCCCCAGAGACAGCAATACTTGCTTTACCGGTATTCTTAACTGCTTTAGCTAAAATAGTACTTACCGTTTTTGCTAATTCATTATCTAATTCACTACGTGCTGTAAATTCGGTTAATTTATACATAATTATTCTACCCACTGGCGATCATCACGCGCAATTAGCGATATTGAAGAGACTGGTCCCCATGATCCCGCAGGATAAGGCTTAGGAGCTTCATTCGTAGTCTTCCATGCTTCAATAATACTATCGGCCCACACCCAAGCAGCTTCTACTTCATCACGACTAACAAATAGTGACTGATTGCCATTTAGTACTTCTAACATTAAGCGTTCATAAGCATCGACAACACGTTCATCGTTATAAGTATCAGAAAAACTTAAATCTAACTTGTTTTCTTGAATACGCATTTGTGAAGCAATCCCAGGAATTTTATTCATCATTTGTAACTCAACCCCTTCATCAGGTTGCAAACGAATGGTTAATTTATTCGCTGGTAAATCGCTATAGCTGTCTTTGAAAATATTATGTGGCTGCTGCTTGAAATGTACGACTATTTCACTATGTTTCTTCGGCATACGTTTACCAGTTCGAAGATAAAAAGGTACGCCTTTCCAGCGCCAGTTATCTATCTCCGCTTTTATAGCGACAAATGTTTCAGTATTACTATTCGCATTAGCCCCTTCTTCGTTTAAATATCCTGGTACTGAAAGACCATTTAAGAAACCATCGCTATATTGCCCTCTAACCACCTTATCTTTAATATTTTCGCGGTTGATAGCTTTGAGTGCTTTAACAACTTTCAGTTTTTCTGCACGAACACTATCAGCGCTTAAATCAGCAGGTGGCTCCATGGCTAAAAGCGATAATATCTGCAATAGGTGATTTTGCACCATATCGCGCAATTGCCCTGCTTCATCATAAAAACCCCAGCGGCCTTCGATACCAACACTCTCAGCTACTGTGATCTGCACGTGGTCGATGCTATTTCGATCCCAATTGTTAGTAAAAAGTGAGTTCGCAAAGCGTAATACCAATAGATTTAATACTGTCTCTTTGCCTAAGTAGTGATCTATGCGGTAAGTTTGATTTTCTTTGAAATATTCTGAAACTTGATTGTTTATTTCAATTGATGATTCAAGAGAGTGGCCAATAGGCTTTTCCATCACAACACGATCAGCACCAGTAATTAAGTCCGCGTGATGTAAACCCTTACAGATATCTCCATAGATAGCCGGCGGTGTCGAGAAGTAGTAAACGCGTGTATCGTTTCCACCCTCGAGTGCGTCACTTAACTTATTAAATGAACTACTATCTTTGAATTCTAGTGGTTGATAAACCAAACGATTGGTAAAACGTGTAAGTACAGTCTCATCAATTGTTTCTTTCACATACTTATTTAAGTTCTCAACAACAACACTTTTAAATTCTTCAAGTGTATGGTCTTGTCTTGCTGCGCCAACAATTCGGCTATCTTTATTAATTAAACCGCATACTTCTAATTGATATAATGCAGGTAGCAACTTACGGCAAGATAAGTCACCCATAGCGCCAAAAATAACGATTTCACTTGCTGATTGACAATCTAAAATACTCATAGAATTTCTCTTATATAAATTTATTGCTTTATGTTACTTATTTCTTTACTCATCCGTCAAAACACATGAGCTAACAGTAAAAATTGGTTGTAACTAAACTACATATAACCCTAATTTAGCGCTTGTTTCATCGACAGTAAAGAACTTTTTGTAATTTTACTACATAAATTTAAATTACACCTCTTTCTTAGTCTTTAATCCCACCAAAGCAATTATTTGCGTCTAAACACCTGTTAATCTAGTGTCCACAGTATTATTTAAAAAGAAAATGTGATTATTGTTTACTGAGGATTACTGCTGGAAATACAGATTTATGAAATAAAATTTCATTTTTTCTGTTCCTTAGGCAGAAAATAAATTACAGTATAGACAAATTAGCCTATTATTTTACGCGAGCTCTCAACGAAATATCGTTTAAAATTGTAGATAAAGAAGCTCTAGGATCAGACCATAATGAATATATTAGAAAAGATCACTAACGAACTAGACATGCTCAGCAAATCTGAGCGTAAAGTAGCAGAAGTTATTTTAGCGTCACCTAACACCGTTATTCACTCAAGTATTGCGGCACTTGCCAAGCAAGCTAACATCAGTGAACCAACCGTGAATCGCTTTTGCCGTCGTTTAGACACTAAGGGTTATCCAGACTTTAAATTACATTTAGCACAAAGCCTTGCCAACGGTACGCCTTATGTTAATCGTCATGTAGATGAAAATGATACGGCAGATGAATATACCTCTAAAATTTTTGAATCATCTATGGCCAGTCTTGAATTGGCACGTAAAAGTTTAGATGCTAATGATATCAATCGCTCTGTCGACGTTTTAACCCAAGCAAATAAAATCTCATTCTTTGGATTAGGTGCATCTGCGATTGTAGCTCATGATGCACAAAACAAGTTTTTTCGCTTCAATGTCCCTGTTGTTTATTTCGATGACATATTAATGCAACGTATGAGTGCTATAAATAGTCGTCAAGGCGATGTCGTTGTGGTGATCTCGCACACTGGACGAACTAAGTCGCTTGTTGAAGTCGCCAGTTTAGCAAAAGAAAATGATGCGACAGTAATAGGTATTACCACTACAGGTACTCCTCTAGCTAAGGAATGTAGCATAGTACTTTCAGTAGATGTCAGTGAAGATACTGATCTGTATATGCCAATGTCATCACGTATTGCACAATTAGCCCTAATTGATGTTTTAGCGACGGGCTTTACTTTGCGACGTGGTAGTAAATTTAGAGACAACCTGAAAAAAGTAAAAGATAGTCTACGAAGTTCACGCTTCGAGAGAAAAGACTAATCATTAACACAATAGATAAACGTAATTTAAAATATAAGAGGATTAAAATGCCTAGAAGAACAAAAATTGTTGCTACCTTAGGTCCGGCAACCGACGATAGAGAAATTTTAAAAAGTGTATTAGCTGCGGGTGTCAATGTAGTCAGACTCAATTTCTCACACGGTATTCCACAAGATCATATAGATAGAGCCAACAACGTTAGAGCAATAGCAAAAGAACTTGGCGTTTATGTTGGTGTATTAGGTGACTTACAAGGCCCTAAGATTCGAGTTTCTACTTTCAAAAATGGTCCTATTAAACTAGCGATTGGCGATAAGTTTGAATTAGATGCCACATTAGAAAAAGGCGAAGGTTGCCAAGAAAAAGTAGGCATTGATTATAAAAAGTTAGTACAAGATGTTAATACTGGAGATATATTATTACTCGATGATGGTCGTGTACAATTAAAAGTATTGTCTACCTCTGACAAATCAGTATTTACTGAAGTTACTGTTGGTGGTCCATTATCAAATAATAAAGGTATCAACCGTCAAGGTGGTGGTTTGACTGCACCAGCACTAACAGCTAAAGATAAAGAAGACATTAAATTAGCAGCAAAAATCAATGTTGATTTTCTCGCTGTTTCTTTTCCTCGTGATGCTGCAGACATGCGCGAAGCGCGTTTACTTGCACAAGAAGCTGGCTGTGATGCTCGTTTGGTCTCTAAGATTGAACGTGCTGAAGCGGTAAATGATGACAAAATTCTTGATGGTATTATCTTAGCATCTGATGTTGTTATGGTAGCCCGAGGTGATTTAGGTGTTGAAATTGGTGATGCTGCATTAGTGGGTAAACAAAAGCATATTATCACTCGCTCTCGTCAATTAAATCGTGTTGTTATTACGGCCACGCAAATGATGGAAACCATGATTGAGCAGCCAATGCCAACTCGTGCTGAAGTGATGGACGTAGCCAATGCAGTATTAGATGGTACTGATGCAGTAATGCTATCAGCTGAAACTGCAGCAGGTAAATATCCTGTTGAAACAGTTACTGCAATGGCGAATGTTTGTGTTGGTGCAGAGCAACATCGCTCAGTTAACATTTCAAACCATAGAATGGAACTTACTTTTAGTGAAGTGTCAGAAACAATTGCACTTTCAGCTATGTACGCTGCCAATCATTTAGAGGGTGTTAAAGCGATTATATCGTTAACCGAATCAGGTCAAACAAGTAAGTTAATGTCACGTATTACGTCTGGCTTACCTATTTTTTCATTATCTCGTCATGCAAAAACATTGAATAAAACGGCAATATATCGTGGTGTTTATCCGATTGAATTTGATTCAACTCACGTAAGTAATGACCATTTATCTGATGAAATGCTGAAGGTAGTAAGTAATAAGATTGATTTAGTTGTGGGTGACAAACTCATTCTAACTCATGGTGATATGATGGAAACCGTTGGCGCTTCTAATACATTAAAGATTTTAACTGTCTCTAAAAAGCATCTTAAGTAACCTTAAGCTTATTAGCAAATAACCCTATAGTTAAGATTAAAAAGGCCATATGTTATCAACATACGGCCTTTTTGTTTTTCTGTGATTGATTAAGCTTACCTACTCAATTTATTTATTATCAGTCAAGTTATTAGCTATTAACAGCTTGTTTTACTTTATCTTTATAACTGCGGCTCACTTTTAACTCTTTACCATTTTTCAATACTAAAAAGTATTCGCCATTTACTTGGCTACAAAATTTATCAATGATTTTTTTGTTAACTATGGTTGATCTATGATTACGAATAAATTGTTTTGGGTCTAAGCAGGCTTCTAATTCTTTCATGGTTTTTCTGAGGATATAAGTATTTTCTTGCCTAGAGTTTTGCTTGTGTTCCTGGGTGTGTACGCACATATAATCACCTGCGGCATCAATCCAAAGAATTTCTTTTACCGGAACACGATTCACTTCGCCAGCGTCTTTAATGACTAATACATCGGAATAACTGGATAAGGTCAACTCTTGATCATTGTCTAATTCCGTTAATATTTGCTGATAATCATTACCCGTAACATCGCTAACTAAACGCACTAATTTCGACTTATGTGCTGTATCCGCACTACTTTTAAAATAGTGCTGTATTTTATCAATAGTTTGTTCCAGCCTTTCTTCATCCGCTGGTTTCAATAAATAATCCAACGCGTGCACTTCAAAAGCTTTTAACGCATATTGATCAAATGCAGTCACAAAGACTACTACAGGCATAACTAAGCCCTGCTCGATTATACTTTCAATAACCTGAAAACCACTAAGACCTGGCATCTGAATATCAAGGAACATTAGGTCAACTTGATAAGCACGTATCGCTTCAAGTGCTTCTCTACCATTACAACACTGTTCAATAACGTTAATATCATCATGCGCTTTTAAACGTATTGCTAAACCTTTACGAGCCAACGGTTCATCATCAACAATGATGGTTGATAGTGACATAAAAAATCCCTAATTAAGTGGTTCTCACAGATGCTACGGTACGCTCAAACCAAGAAAATAATGTGTTGATAACGTTATTTTAATTGAAATGGCATGCGTAAATTCACTTTAACACCAGATGGTTGGTTATTGGAAACAACTAACGAAAATTTTTCATTATACAAAGCTTGTAAACGTTCACGCGTATTAACTAAACCAACACCACTTTCTCGATGTAAGTTCCCATCAACAATGTCTGCTCCTGGGCCATTATCTGCAATTTCTATTAATAAATCATCCGCAAATCGATTAACTGCAATAGTAATACTACCGCCTTGCTCTTGCACGGCAATAGCATGTTTTATCGCATTCTCAGCCAAAGGCTGTAAAATCATACTGGGAACTAAAGCTTGCTGACAGTTATCATTTATTTGAAAATCAAGTTGTAACCTATCTTCAAAGCGGACCTGTTCGATGGCAAGATACAACTGCAACGCTTGTATTTCTGACTCCAATGTTACTTTCTTCATTGGATCTTTATCAAGCGAATAGCGCAAAAACTCGCTGAGTTTGGTTACCATAGTATTTGCTGTTTTATTTTCTTCTATCAAAATCAGCGTTGAAATGGCATTTAGAGTATTAAACAAAAAGTGAGGATTAAGCTGGTAGCGCAACATTTTTAATTGTGCTTGATGGGCAACCGCATTCGCTTTTAAAACATTCTGTTTTTCTATTTGAAGCATTTGATAGTATTTACTACCAAAATAGAGACCACTCCAACTTAAAATTATATAAAAAGATCCTAAGCTTGATTGCGTATACATATACCAAAACTCTGGCTCATAACCATGCTTATATATCTCCCAAAAGTTAATGTTTTTAACTATTTGCCACAATACACCGGTAAAATAGGAAGAAAGAATTACCACTAAAGCAATCTGAACCGGAGGAAAGTTCCATGCTTTGCGATAAATATAGCGTAGCGGTACAGTAAACAACCAACCAGCGTATGCGTTCAAAAAAATAATTACCACGAAGATATCGCGAGAGTCATGTTGTAATGAGCCAAGATAATGCACAAAGGCAAAGCCAAACCAACCCGCGGTATGTGCTAGCCAAAACAAACGACTTCTATTTTCTAGTAATTCTTTCCAATTCACAAATATAACCATTCAATGGATGCTATAACAAAGTATGCGCTAATAATTAAATGATTTCATTGTCTTTGACCTTAGTTATCTAGCGGCTTATCGCATACTTGCTGTGTAAATCAGCTGTTCATTTCCTATAAAGACAACATAGCTCCTAATGGCTGACCACCTAATAAATGCATATGGATATGATAAACTTCTTGTCCGCCATCATTATTACAATTAATAATTAACCGGTAACCCTTCTCATCAATCCCCTCTTCTTTGGCCAGCTTTTTGGCAACAGTAATCATACGTCCTAAGGTTAACTCATCTTCACTGGTCACATCATTAATCGTTGCGATGTGTTTATTAGGAACAATAAGTATATGACTATCAACGCGTGGTGCAACATCTCGAAAGGCAGTAACTAAATCATCTTGGTATAACAATGGCGTAGGAATTTCTTGACGAATAATTTTAGAAAAAATGGTTTCTTCACTCATAGTGGTATCTCTATATAATTTCAATGCAAATGTACTGCTAGTTTACCGCCAAATAAATATAAATCACGTCTTTACTACAATTTATTGACCTTAATCAACATGGTAGTTGCTGCAAGTGTGACATCCTTACCCTTCATAAAGGAAATGTACATCAAACAAAAATTACTTAGGCAGCATCATGGATATAGATTTTAGCGAAATCAATTACTTAAAAGATCCGACATGGCAAGATTTACATGCTGATTATGAACAGTTTTTACTATCAATGACCGGCCCAACGGTTATCGATGTATCAGGGAAGAATCAAGAAAAGTGTCGAGTATTTACAGCATTACTACACGGTAACGAACCCTCTGGCATTATTGCTATGCATCGCTACTTAACTGAAATATTGCCGGAAGATAAACCTACAACGAATTTACGATTTATTATCTGTTCTGTAGAGGCGGCGGCAAGTAAACCATTATTTAGTCATCGCTTCATCATTGGGGGGATAGACATTAATCGCTGTTTTGGTAAAGATTCTTCATTTGAATGCCAATATGATGAACACAAAGGTTATTATCAACGAGCATCATTGATTGAACAAGCGATTAGAGAAGTAGATCCTGAAATGGTGATCGACCTGCACAATGCTTCTAGCTCTGGCCCTACTTTTGCTATTAGCTCGGTAGTGACCACAGAAACATTATCATTAGCGTCACTTTTTTGCCAAACTCTGATCCTATCTGATTTAAACATGGGTTCGATAATGGAGCAAAATTTTGATTGCCCTTTTATCACCATTGAATGTGGTGGCTGCAAAGACGAGCAAGCACATGAAATTGCCTTTTCTGGGATTAGTCAAGTTGCTCAATGCGGCAACATTGGTTATATACATCAAGAGAAGCCTGTAGAAGTTATTTATCGTCCTCTTAGATTACAGTTAAAGCATGACGTCGCATTATCTTATGCTCAGCATGATGAAGGCTATAGTGGCGTTACCCTAAAAGACAATATTGAGTGTTTTAATTTCGGTAGTGCGCATCAAGATGACATGATTGGTTGGATTGATGGTAATGGCTTAGATAATTTACAGCTTATCGATAAAAGTGGTAAAAACGTTCTCGATGAATATTTTTATGCGCGAGAAAATCAATTAGTTTGCCGTCATAATTTACGTTTATTTAAGGCAACAACCAATAAGAAAACAGCGATAAATGATTGTTTATTCTATGTGGTAAAGCTGTCTTCGTCTGATATTTAACTTATCAACTACTACAATTATAACTGCAGTTGCGAACAGAATTGACTACTTAATAAATTTATCATGCTCTCTGGGTCTGTTGAGCTTTCATTTTAGTCTCTACTACAGGCAAATTTTTAAGTTAACAAGGCGAAAAGAGTGCTATGTAGTCACTCTACTTTAATGATTTTCAACGCTGTTAGGTTGAAAATTAGCCATAGCCCTCCGTATTGCCTTGAAAAAGTGTCACTCTTTGTCGCTTCATTCGCATTTGGAACAACCAAATATTGAATGAAGCGCCTCAATTGTCATCTTTTTCAAGTGCAACAGAGTTACAAACTGAAAAATCAACAGACCCTAGGTTTGTTGGTTAAAGTAAGCTAATAGATGAAAGTTTGATATTTTGTAGTTTTTGTAGTTTTTGTAGTTTTTGTAGTTTTTGTAGAGTATTGCATATCACTCGGAAAATAATGTGCAATTTAACTAGCTAAGTACCGCAATACCGCACTTAGCTAGCTTAACAATATAATAGTACTCGTTATATTTTATGAATTGGCAAGTGCTTGATTAAAGCGCTCAAACCCTTTTGATAAATCCTCAATTAAATCATCAACATCTTCCAAACCGATATGAAGTCTAATTAATGGAAACTCGCAATCAAATGTTGTCGCACTTCGAATAGCATTTACATTAGTAATACCTAAAATCAAGCTTTCGAAGCCACCCCATGAGTAACCCATCTTAAAATGATGTAAACCATCTAGAAACTCAGTTAATGCTGCTTTGTTACCGCAATTAAGTACAAAAGAGAATAAACCATTTGAGCCTTCAAAATCACGTTTAAAAAATTCATGACCTGGACAAGACTCAAAAGCTGGATGTAGTATTTTAGCGACTTCTGGGCGCTCTTGTAACCATTGAGCTACTTTAGTTGCACTTTGTTGATGTTGTTTTAATCTGACGCCCAGAGTACGAATACCACGAAGCGCCAAATATAAATCATCCGGAGAAGTACATTGCCCCATTAAATAACTGTAATCTCTCAATTGAGGCCAATGTTTTTCAACCGCAGTAGCTGTGCCTAACATCACGTCAGAATGACCAACAATGTATTTAGTAGCCGCTTGTATACTCACATCAACACCATAGTCGAACGGCTTAAAGTTAATGCCTGCGCCCCAAGTATTATCAAGCATAACAATACAATCATGTTTATGTGCAACTGCACTAATAGCAGGTACGTCTTGTACCTCCATCGTAATAGAGCCCGGTGACTCTAAAAAAATGAGACTAGTATTTTCTTGAATTAATGCTTCAATATCAGCACCTAGCAAAGGATCATAATAGGTAGTACTAACCCCCATTTTAGCCAATATTTTATCGCAATAATCACGGGTAGGCTCGTAAGCACTATCAACCATTAAAATATGATCGCCCTGCTTAACAAAAGCTAAAATAGCATTAGTAATCGCAGCAGTACCCGATGGATATAACGCACAACCTGCTCCGCCTTCTAACTCTGTCATCGCATCACTAAAGGCAAAAGATGTTGTCGTGCCTCGTCGTCCATAAACCATGGTTTGGTTATGTCGATTGGCTACGGCATTATTCATTTCTGCAACAGTGTTAAATACCACAGTAGATGCACGAGTTACCGAAGGGTTAACTACACCGTTGGTCCATTTTGCACTACGTCCAGCATTTATTATTTTAGTATCTTGTTTCATATTCACTTCCATTAAAGGGATTTAACTTTAGGGGCATGCATAATGCTTTCAGCTATCTAGCCATCTAAAACTTTATAATGTATTTATAACCTGAATCAACTCAACTGGCTAGGAATTGTTAGATAATTTTTTAAAATAAACGCGTACTTTGTGTTTTATGACGCTTTAGAAAAGTCCCATCTGGTCGCCAGCGATTGAATCAAAATCTTTACCAATAAAAGGCAATATATCATCCGCTATCGGTTTGAGTTGCTTCTCTACATAAAAATCATAATCAAGCTTACTGGTATTAAATTCTAATGGTTGGACACCATCGAGTGTAATGACATAGCGGATTAAACTTCGGTGTTTATATAGAGGCTTTTCGCCTAATGTTGTAAGCGCTTGATTAGCCAACAATGCCGCTTTGATATGTGGAGGTGTATTGACATAGTCGCTGAGTTTACGTCTTATTTTTTTCTTATATACTAGCTTCTCATCATGAAGCCCTTGCTTGAGTTCATCGACTATCTTTTTAATATAATCTTCAATCGGTTTATCATCAAATATCAGACGATATAACGCTTGTTGGAATTCTTTACTTAAGTCCGTCCAGTCACTGCGAACAGTTTCCAACCCTTTAAAAACCAGTTCACCATTAGAAACGCCGGCATAGCGTTTCTTGGTACCAATACTTTTCTGATCTTTTACCGTATGGATTCCACGTATGGTTGGCATCAAAAATTTAGTGAAATGTGTTTCAAATTCAATGTCTAATTGACTTTTAATGTTAAAGTCACGCTTTAACCGAGATTGCCATTTATCATTTATATAAGTCCTTAGCTCTGCACCTAGTTCCCTTGCTTGGTTTTTGGATTTATCATCACCAATTGATACAAAAATAGAATCGGTATCGCCATAGATAACTTGATACCCTAACTTTTCAATCCAAATACTAGTTGTCTTTAAAATCTCATGACTTCTTTTTGTTATTGACCCAGATAACCTAGGATCAAAAAAACGGCAACCAGTTGAACCTAAAACGCCATAAAAGCTACTCATAATTATCTTGATTGCTTGAGATAAAGCAGCATCTTTTTGCAGTTTGGCTTTGTCTCGTTCTAACCACAGTGATTTGATTATATCGGGTAAAAAATGCTCCGTTCGAGAAAAGTAAGCGCCGTCAAAACCACGAATAACATCATCAAAGCCATTATCACTCAGTTTATTGGATTTATTATGTGCTAACTTTTGCTCATTAACTGCTTTGAGCCCTTCAATAAGTCCCATCGGGTCAATTTTAAAAGTGCGTATTATGCTTGGATACAATGACTTAAAATCTAGCACCAAGACATTTTTATATAAACCCGGTTTAGAGTCCATGACATAACCACCAGGAGACACTAAGCCAGATTCACCATCACCCATGTTCGGAGCAATGTAACCGCTCCGGTGTAATTTGGGCAAATATAGGTTAGTAAAAGCCGCCACTGATCCACCAACTCTATCAATCGATAAACCAGTAAGTTGCGCTCTTAGTTTAGCAAAATCAAGTAATCGAGTTTTTTCAAAAATAAGCCATACTAAACGGCAGTCTTCAAGGTTATATGCCGCTAGTGCAGGTTTGTTATGAATAAAATTATCCGTTATTTCCTGAACACGGTTTTCAACATCAGCCACCTTTTTTCCTAAACCAAGTAAAGCATGGGAGACATTATCGAGTGAAAAGCTAGAAAAGTTATAGGTCGCTGTTTTTAATAAATCTATACCATCAAGGACAACACGCCCCGCTATTTCAATAAAGTTCTGGTCGGTATTGTTGGCGTTTTTCCGCCAGAAAGGACATGTACCATCACGGCCTATTGAAAAGGAAATACCATGAAGGTCGCATCGCTTTTGTAAAAGCATAAAATCAAAGTTAATAACATTCCAGCCAATGAATATATCAGCATCGAACAGCTTAACTTCTTTGATAAATTGCGTTAACAACTGTTTTTCATCGGCTTGCCATTGAATATAGTTGTCGGCATCTAACTGAGGCTCACCAATCATTAATACACGTTTAACTTCATTTTTATCATTATTTGCATACAAACCAATAGAGTACAATTCACCTTGCATAGAACACTCTATATCGATAGAGAGCATGGTTAAACTATGATGTTGCTTTACTGCTGCTCCTTTACATCTAGCTTGTTGGGTAAGCTGATAATCACCACACAACTGATGGTTACCCAGATAATCAATGTCTGCAGTTATATGGCGCTCCATCAAGAAACGATCATCTGGTCGAATATCATCTTCATAACATTTTATATTTTGAGATTTTAACGCGTCTCTAGCACGATAGAAGCTTCGCATACTCGAAAAATACAAGCCGGCAACATCACGGTGAGTGAAGGTTTTTAACGAGAGTATTTGATGTTTTTCAACTGATATGCGTTGATCTACTAAAATAGATTTAGCAGTTTCAAGTTGCGATAATTCGACAAAGAATACCGCTAACTCATTGGTTATTTCTAGCTTAGCAGCGCCTGATTCAGTCTTTAACCATAAGGTAATTTCTAGACCTGTGCGTTTATCTTGCACTTGACGAGTCAATAAAAAACCATTCTGTATACCTGCTGTTTTAAAATTTGTCATTTTATGGTTAAATTTTTCGTGCGACACGACCAAACCTGTTAATATATACAGCAGTGTAACCGATCTCCTGTTTTATGGAAACTAGCAACAATGTTATCTGATAAGTTAAAACAAGTAATACGTCAGGCATATAAGGCCATAGGCGAGAATTTAACACATTTCAATCCCCGTAAGCAGCAAACATTTTTGATTGCTGAAATTGCAAAAACGTTAGCGGGTGAATACAGCAAAGACAGTAAAATAATCACTATTGAAGCGGGTACCGGAACAGGTAAATCACTTGCGTATTGTCTTGGTGCTATTCCTCTTGCACTTTCTCGAGATAAAAAAGTCTGTATTTCAACGGCGACTGTCGCACTACAAGAACAGTTGGTTGATAAAGATCTACCTTTCCTGAAAAAATATGCGGGCCTTAATTTTGACTTTACTCTAGCAAAAGGTAGGCAACGTTATGTGTGTCGTCAAAAGTTAACACAAGCGGTTACAACAGGCTCGGATAATGAACCTGCACAAGCAGGATTCACCTTTGCTGAAAAACCTGATGCTAAGGACATTCGAACCCTTAATAAGATGCATAAAGCCTTATTGGATGGGAGCTGGTTAGGCGACATAGATTCTTGGGAGTCGCATTTACCCAATCATATCTGGCATCAAGTCCAAAGTGATAAACATAGCTGTTTAAAGAATTTATCTGAGCACACACACTGCCCTTTTCACAAAGCACGTGAAACTATGGATCAAGCCCATGTATTAGTAGTAAATCATAGTTTGCTATTAGCCGATTTAGAGCTTGGTGGCGGAAAAATACTCTCTCCACCTGAAGACACCTTTTATATTATCGATGAAGCACACCATCTACCCAAAGTAACTCGAGACTTTTCAAGTGCAAGTATCACCTTGAAAGGCTCAATTGAATGGCTAACTAAGCTCAGAGATACCGGCGATAGAATGGCGAAGCTTATTAAATCAAAAAATGCTATTTCCCCTGCATTAAAGCTAGGTGATGATTGCCAAGATTTATTAGTAGAAATGCAAAAAGTTCATGATTTTATTGAAGCCAATGCCCCCGTTTATTTTTTGGATAGTGATTCATCTTCTCAAAGTAATAAGTTTTCTAATAACTCAAAAAATGATGATCAAATCTATCGATTTGAAAATGGTATTATTCCTCAAACATTAAAAAATTGGGCTGAAGATTTACAAAGCCTAAGTAAAAAATCAGTATCACACTTAAATAAACTCTATAACGGACTCATTGAAGCAGTAAAAGATGGCGATACCCAAATGTATGTCGCTGAGCCATTACTTGCTGAAGCTGGTTTTATGCTTCAACGTTTAGAAAACTTACAAGCGCTTTGGTTTATGTATGCCAAATTAGATAGTGAAAAAGGTGCTCCAATGGCGCGATGGTTAGAAAAGGTCACTAACAAGCGTCAAGATTATTTATTAAGTGCATCGCCGATAGAAGTTGGTTTCACCTTAGAAAATATGTTGTGGAGCCAGTGTGAAGGAGCGGTACTTTGCTCTGCAACATTACGCGCATTAAACTCCTTTGATCACTTTCGTTTTCAGGCGGGTTTAAAAAATAATGATGGCAGTCAATATCAGCAGGTAGACTCGCCTTTTGATTATCAAAATAATTCACAACTTGTCATAGCAAATATGGATAATGAGGCTAGCGCGCCTGACTTTACTGAGGAAGTGATTACTAAATTACCAAAGTATCTTAAACAAGGAAGTGCAAGTTTAGTTCTCTTCTCTTCTTATTGGCAAATGAATAAAGTTGCCCAGACATTAAGAGATGAGCATAAACTCGATATCATGGTTCAGGGTGAATTATCACGCCAACAGATAATAGCCCAACATAAAAAGCGTTGTGACAATAAAGAGGAAAGTATAATTTTTGGAACGCAAAGCTTTTCAGAGGGACTTGATTTGCCGGGAGATTACCTTAATAACTTAATTATTACAAAACTCCCCTTTTCAGTGCCTACCTCTCCTGTTGAACAAGCACAGGCCGAATATGTTACTGCGAAAGGTGGCAATCCTTTCATGACATTATCGGTACCGGACACCTCTAAAAAGTTAGTTCAAGCGTGTGGTCGGTTGCTACGAAATGAAATGGATGAAGGAGTTATTACCTTATTGGATAAACGTGTAGTGACAAAGCGTTATGGTAAACAGCTACTCGATTCACTGCCTCCCTTTAGCCGAGTGTTCGAAAAATAAGGTCCTTGATACACGGTTAATTTCTGACATAAAAAAGGCTTAAAACAAATTTTAAGCCTTTTTTATTTTCTACTCGAGGTTATTGCACTAGGTTTTAACTTTAGACTCTTCTAATGCTTGTTCGAACGCTTTTGTTGTCGCTCTAACATCTGCTTGCTTGGTAAACTCAATATTCACACCTGTTTGAACAAGCTTTTGGTAAAATTCTGCAATATTACAACTATTAACTTGCTGACAAACAATCGCATATTTCAAAATTGCAGGTTCATAAGCTTGTAAAGCACCTTTCTCAAACCATTCGAGTGATTTATATAGATCCTTCTCTACAGCAATGCCATTAAGGTACATTTGAGCGAGACTAACTTGTCCTTGAGCAAAACCTAAGTCAGCCGACTCTTGAAATTTAGTCAATGCTAACGCCGCTTTATCACCGATTTTAGCAAACTTCAAATATTCCAAACCAGCAAAATTTTCTTTTTTACCCGGAATAAAAACAGAGCTTGATTTAAAATGAGAGTCTGGAACAACAACGTTACCGTCTAGCATATTACCTTCTGGCCTACGTGCTAAAACAATTGCGCCGGATTCAACTAATGATTGCAGTTCAGCTATCGTATAGTTATGGCGCTTTTCTTGGAAAAATTTTTCAAACCTAAGCTGAGCATATCGAATGGCTTCATTGAGTTCATGTTCTTGTAGATAAAAATAACTACTAAAGTTTATGGTTATTACATTACCCGTAATATCTGAAACTTTCGCCATGCGGAATTTTTCAGTTGGACGGAGATTGTCCTTAATAACACGGAAATCAACGTAGTAAAGATCATTCAGTTGTGGTTCCGCAACAAGTGCCTTCGTTTGTTCTTTTAATTGAAGATCTTTATAAAAGATACTACCAACCACCGCAACTATCGCAAAAATCACAAAGAGTATTATTTTGGTTTTGTGCATGATCAACCAAGGATCAGGATCCTTAGTATCAACTGTGTAATGGTAATAAGGTTCTTTTTCTTTATTTTCAGGGCTTGGTGAGTTCACACTTGCTAATGCTTCTTCAGCTCCCCGGATAGAAGCAACCTGTTGATGTTCTTTTGATTCAGACAAATATTCATCGTCCGCATCTTCCTCATCATGGCGAATTGCAGCTTGTGGCATAGCCGATCCTTTTTTTATTTTTATTCTTATTTTTAAAAATTAGCATTTGAACAAAAATTACACAAGCGTTAATTTTATGTTACTAGAAGTTAACATATGCATTCTACAATAGAATTTTATCTATTAATGAGCTAAGAACCCCAATAGTAATCACTTTCATTCAAATGATAACTAACTAATTTTGTTTTAAATAATCATTAGACTTAATAATATTTATTTTAACAATTCGAGTATACATGTTTTTATAATAATTAAAACGATCGTTTGATTACTTGCCGAAACTCCCTATCCAACAACTAAAACCTTATACCATATTACTTTAAAGCTACGGTTAGTCTGTATAAGGTTAACGTATCAGGATAAGATACTGCGAAATTCATCAGTCTTATTTGCGATCAATATATGAAACAAAGCACTAAAGTTACTCTACTATCATTACTCGTTTTTCCAGGAATTGGTCATTTAGTTTTAAAAAAATATGCTATAGGGTTTGGTTTCATCGCTAGTTTTACTTATTTACTTTTAGGTCTAGTTAAAGATATACATGATAAAACTCAGCAAGTAATCGAAAGTATTATCCGGGGTGAAATTCCTATTGAGGTTTCAGCAATTCGCCAAGCATTAATTGATCAAGGTGCTTTAGAAAACCCAAACCTGACAAATATTAGTTACATATTATTAATAATCTGGGCTATTGCAGCGTTTGATGCTTATAGAATTGCTAATAAAGACTCGAAAAAGGTTGATAGTACAGAGCAATCATCATAAATAAGTTCTCAACTGAACTATCCACAGATTTTTAAAACTCTAAACACGCTTATGTTATGTTGCGCTTCTTTATTTCGCCATTGCTGGGTATAATTACGCTGTTTCCTTTTTTGAGCAATATTAATGAATTATCTCCCGTTAGACAGTCTAAAAAATGCTTGGATTTTCAAGCATAAAAGTTTACCTATTGCAGAAAATGACTTAGCCAAAATTAAGCCCATGAGTATTGAGCGCGCAAATATTTTATGGGACACCTTTATCTCTCGCCAAGTAGATCATCCTGATTTTTTTAAAAAAGGTGATTGGCCATCAGACAATAATAATTGGTCAGAGCAAGGCAAGTGGGAAGGTATTTGGGATAGCAATGAAGAAGTACTTCCAGAGCTAATAGAAAGTCACTTGGACTGGGATCAAAATACTGTTGTTTACTACTGTAGCTCTCGAGATAATGTCATTGAAACGAATTGGCTTACTTTTAAGCGCTGTTGGAAAAACTTTTTGTTCATGGATGACGGACCTATTTTATTAGGTAAAAAACGTCAACAAGCAGTGCAATTTACCAGTAATGGCTATTTTAAAATTGGCCAAAAGCCAAGCAATATTTAAACACGCTTTTATTTTATTCTTCTCTTTATTACAACGGTCCTACTTTGCACAAAAATAATCGCCACACACAGGGTTATAATTTTACCGCTTTAGTAAAAGCTCACCCAGATTTATTGAAGTTTATTGTAAAAAATAAATACAATAATCAAGATACAATAAACTTTGCCGATCCATTAGCGGTAAAAGCACTTAACTCTTCGTTATTAAAAAGCGAGTACCGTGTAAATTTCTGGAATATACCTGATGGTTACCTATGTCCTGCTATTCCAGGAAGAGCTGACTATATCCACCACCTCCAAGATTTGATAACTGAAACCCCAAAGGCCTTACTACCGAATAAAACACGTATCAATGTATTAGACATAGGCACAGGTGCTAGTTGTATATATCCTATTTTGGGTCAAAGAGAATATAATTGGCATTTTGTTGCTTCAGATGTTGATCCTGTTTCAATAAAAGTAGCAAAACAAATCATATCATCTGACAAATCATTAGCTAAAAGCATCAACTGTCGACTTCAAACTGATAGCAGTCATATCTTTAATGGCATAATAGCTGAAGGTGAATTTTATCATTTAACGCTCTGTAATCCACCATTTCACAGTTCTTTAGCTGAAGCGAGTCAAGGAACAACGAGAAAACTGAAAAATTTGAACAAAAGTAGGCACTCTTCAATAAAGCAGGAAAAAACACTTAATTTTGGTGGGCAAAAAGCTGAACTTTGGTGTCCTGGTGGAGAGTTAGCTTTTATTGGTAAGATGATTAAAGAAAGTAAAGCTTATCAAAAGCAAGTCCTTTGGTTTACTTGTTTAGTCTCGAAGAAAGACCATTTGTCCAAACTTAAACTTAGCTTAAAGAAATCTGATGCCAAGCAAATTAAAGTCATTAATATGACTCAAGGACAAAAAGTTAGCCGTTTTATCGCTTGGAGCTTCATGACATAAATTAAAAGAACGCTAAACGATATATTGTCCGGCATTCATTTTGATTATTTAATGCAGTATAAAGTCATTGTAAACCCATCAAAGAAGCGCTCAAACACGATGAAATTTGCATCTTGATTGGTAGCGGGTATAGGTAACATTGATTACGTGTTATCTTTTTCTTGGCAAATGAGATCACCAGCAACTAACTCCCCTAAACAAAACAGTTGCCATTGTCCCGCTGGCATTTTATGCCAAGTTTCATTATCGGTAAGCGGTTGCGTCGCAATAACAGTAACCACATCATTGCTGGTTGTTTCCTTTTGAAAATCTACTGCCATTTCAGCATCAATTAAACTTGCTTGACCAAAGGGTGCTCTACGAGTAAGCCAATGTAAGTTATTTGAGCAATACGCAAACAAGTATTCACCATCAGTGATAATAATATTCGCCACGCCGAGTTTATCTATTTTGGCTGCTAGTGAAGCAATAAAACCAAACAGTAGTTTCGCATCAACTTGCTTAGCGCCAAACTCTAGGTGTAATTGATCAAGTATCCAACAAAAAGCATGCTCACTATCGGTTGTTCCAATAGGCAAATGAAATTCGACCGGTAATTCACTTTCAAAGTCTTTCAATTGACCATTATGTGCATAGGTCCAGTTTCTTCCCCACATTTGTCTAACAAATGGATGAGTATTCTCAAGACAAACTTCACCTGAATTAGCTTGTCTAATATGGCAAATAACCGCTTCACTTTTCATCGGGTATTTTGTCACAAGCTCAGCAATAGGAGATTGTGCGCTTGGCATTGGGTCCTTAAAGCTGCGACAGCCCTTCCCTTCATAAAATGTCACACCCCAACCATCTCGGTGAGGCCCAGTATTTCCACCACGTTGCATCAAGCCACTAAAACTGAAACAGATATCAGTTGGCACATTGGCACTCATCGCTAACAATTCACACATTTTTTAACCTCTTAAAACCACCAAACACATAAAAGTAGAATGTGCTTGGCTAAACCAGTAATTTATTCTATAAATAGAGTATATCATTGACTAAAAATTATTTTAAATTCAAATACTTTTTCTCTTATTTCTCTTCACATAAAAACATACACTAAAAGGAAATCCTTGTGGATATTATTATTTGGTTATTTATCGCATTATCCTTAACTTGGTTTATGAGCTACACAAGAGCCTCATTATCAAGTTATACCTTATGTTTTGCTGCACTGATGGCAATAGGGTCAATATTTAACATCATTGGCATAGTCTCTTGGTTGCTGTTTGCTGTCATCGCCTTACCCATAAATATAGACAATATTCGTCAGCAGTTTATTAGTATGCCTTTATTGGCTATTTTTAAAAAGATAATGCCGCAAATGTCTTCAACGGAGCAAGAGGCAATCGACGCTGGTACCACTTGGTTCGATGCTGATTTATTTCGTGGAGACCCTGACTGGAAAAAACTTCACAATTACCCACGTCCAAGACTAAGCTCTCAAGAGAAAGCATTCCTAGATGGTCCTGTTGAGCAAGTTTGTGCTATGGTCAATGATTGGCATATTACCCATGAAATTGCTGACCTTCCAGCAGAAATATGGCAGTTTTTAAAAGAAAATAAATTTTTTGCTATGATCATCAAAAAGCAATACGGTGGCTTAGAGTTTTCAGCTTATGCCCAATCTCGTGTGTTACAAAAACTCACCGGCGTAAGCTCTGTTTTAGCGAGTACCGTCGGTGTGCCAAACTCACTAGGACCAGGTGAGCTTCTACAAGAATACGGTACTAAAGAACAACAGGACCATTATTTACCACGTTTGGCTAGCGGTGAAGAAATCCCATGCTTTGCCCTTACAAGCCCTGAGGCTGGTTCTGATGCTGGATCAATTCCAGATTTTGGTATTATTTGTCATGGACAATTTAATGGTGAAGATGTTTTAGGAATGAAACTGACTTGGGATAAGCGTTACATTACTCTTGCCCCAATTGCGACAGTGTTAGGATTGGCCTTTAAATTACAAGACCCTGATAATCTTTTATCTGAGCAAGAAGACTTAGGCATAACTTGTGCGCTTATTCCAACAGATTTAGCTGGTATTACCATCGGCCGCAGACATTTTCCACTCAATGTTCCTTTTCAAAATGGTCCCACCCAAGGCAATGAAGTTTTCGTACCGTTAGATTTTATTATCGGCGGTCCAGACATGGCGGGACAAGGTTGGCGTATGTTAGTGGAATGTTTATCTGTTGGACGCGCGATTACATTACCTTCTAATAGTACTGGTGGTATTAAAACTGCTGCATTAGCAACAGGCGCATATAGCCGTATAAGACGTCAATTTAAAATGCCAATAGGTAAAATGGAAGGTATTGAAGAGCCACTTGCTCGTATTGGCGCTAACGCCTATTTAATGGATGCAGTCACAACCATGTCAACAGGTGCAATCGACTTAGGCGAAAAACCCTCTGTTATTTCCGCCATAGCGAAATACCACCTTACTGAAAAAATGCGTTCTTCAATTATTGATGCCATGGATATTCATGGTGGTAAAGGTATTTGTATGGGGCCGAATAATTACCTGGCACGTGGGTATCAAGGCGCACCTATTGCCGTAACAGTTGAAGGCGCCAATATTCTTACTCGCAGCATGATTATTTACGGTCAAGGTGCCATTCGTTGCCATCCATACGTATTAGCAGAATTAGAAGCCGCAAATAATAGTGATAATGAACAAGCTCTCAATGATTTTGACCGTGCCCTTTTTGGTCATATAGGTTTTAGCATCAGTAATATTAGTCGCAGCTTATGGTGCTCTTTTACTGGTTCACGTTTCTTAAGTAGTCCATATGATGATGAGACTCGCCGCTATTATCAGTTACTTACACGCTTTAGCGCCAATTTAGCCATGCTTTCAGATATATCTATGTTATCGCTTGGGGCAGATTTAAAACGTAAAGAACGTATATCAGCAAGGCTTGGCGATGTATTAAGTCAGCTCTATTTAGCTGCTGCCACATTGAAACGCTATAATGATGAAGGAAGAAATACGGCTGATTTGCCTTTAGTACAGTGGGCTGTTGAGGATTGCCTATATAATATCCAACATGCTATTGATGAGTTGATAAGTAATTTTCCTAACAGAATCATAGCAAAAACTTTACGGGTTATAATATTCCCATTAGGAACTTGGTTAAATAAACCCAATGATGAAATAGCCCATAAAATTGCGCAGTTATTACAAACCCCTTCTTCAGCTCGTACTCGTTTGGGGCAAGGGCAATATTTAACTCGTGATGGCAGCAATATTTTTGGAAGGTTAGAACAAGTACTAGAAGACATTATTAATTGTGAGCCCATTTATGAAAGAGTATGCCGCGAATTAAATAAAAAACTCCCCTTCTATCAACTCGATAAAGTAGCAGAGCTCGGGCTTACTCATAATATCATTTCAAAAGTAGAGGCTGAATTGTTATCAACTGCAGAGATTGGTCGCCAGTGGGTCATTGCTGTTGATGATTTTGACAGTAAAGCTATGACAGCTGTCCACAACCCCGAATAGCAATAAAGCCATAAGGGCATCACTTACAGGCATTTGAATGACATGTTTAGTTTTAATACCCTTTGATTTAATGAGTATTAAAGCTAAATAAAAAAGTAAAAAAATTTATTTTCATTATTATCACAAGATAAAAGATGTTAAATTAAAGTTAACAGAATGATAATAAGAAGAGTTAATGATGCCTGTAGAAGATATAACCCCACCCAAACTGGCTGAACAGCAAAACCAATTGCCTGTAAAAAAACGGTCGAAAGGTGAAATTACCCGTGAGAAAATTCTTATTGCGGCCATAGATATTTTAGCACTCAATGGCATTAAAGGTACTACACATCGTGCTATCGCTAGCCATGCTGACTTACAACTTTCCTTAACAACTTATTATTTTAAAGATATTCAAGAACTTATTCATCAAGCCTTCAAGTTAAATTCCAACCGTATTTTATCCCAGGCAGACACGATTTTAGAAACAACTATTTTCGCTATTACTAAAATTGAAAAAAAAGAGCTTAGAAAAACGACAGTGAAAGAAGAATTGTGTCAACAATTGAGTGAGCTAACCACTGAACATTTAATTGATAAGATTAAGCATCAAGCAATATCATTGGCGGTAGAGCAGTTGATGCTTACAGAAATTCAAGTAACACCAGAGCTCAGGACACTTATTCAAGAACACGAATTAGCACAACTCATACCTTATGAAAAACTATGTCAATTCTTTAATAAACATACCCCTGAACTTGACGCTAAAATAATGTACACCGTTTTTTCACAACTCCAATATGGCCAACTTACCAAGCAAGTAAGCATAGATAGTAAATTAATAGAACAAACAACACACAAAATTTTTACTTGGGTAATGTCGCTAAAATAAATATCAATGCAGTTAACCTGTTCACTAGGTAATATACGACCATGATTTTTTAATCATAATTAACCCTAGTTTTAAAAACAAAAATGCACGGTATTAACCGTGCATTTTTAAGCTAATCTAAAGGCTTTATTTAACGTTAAATAAACGACATTAGCTCTTGGTCTAGTTGCATTAAGCTCTTTGGATCAGCCATCATAGTTTTTGCTAAAGACTTTGTTCTAGGGAACATGCGTTCGAAATAGAACTCAGCAGTTTTAATCTTAGCACGATAGAAATCACGGTTTTCGACATCTCCAGCTAATTTTTCATAAGCGGATTGTGCCATTTGAGCCCAGAAGTATCCCATCACTACATAACCAGAATACATTAAGAAATCTACCGAAGCTGAGCCGACAACGTCTCTATCCGACTTAGCTTTAAGCCCAAGACGCACAGAGTATTGTTGCCAATTAGCAATAGATTTACTTAGTGGCCAAATAAAACGATTCATTTGACGTTTATGTGGATTACTTGAAATCAAGCTGTTGTCTTTACAAAAGCCAAGTACTTCTTTAGAAAAGTCATTTAATGATTTACCACGTGTCATTAGTATCTTTCGACCTAATAAATCGAGTGCTTGTATCCCAGTAGTCCCTTCATAAAGAGTAGAGATTCTGACGTCTCGAACTATTTGCTCCATGCCCCACTCTTTTATATAACCATGACCACCAAAGATTTGTAGACCATGATTAGCACTTTCAGAACCAAGTTCAGTTAGAAAAGCTTTCAAAATAGGTGTTATAAAGCCTAAACGATCATCTGCAGCTTCGCGTTCTTTTTCTGTTTTAGCCATTGATATATCATCAACGATTTTGGCAGTGTAATAAATCATTGCTCTACCGCCTTCAGAAATTGCTTTCTGCGTCATCAACATTTTACGCACATCTGGGTGCACAATAATTGGGTCAGCAATTTGCTCAGGATATTTTTTACCGGTTAGAGAACGCATTGATAAACGTTCTTTGGCATAAATCAAAGAGTTTTGGAACGCAAGTTCTGCTGCACAAACACCTTGCAATGCTGTACCAAGTCGTGCGGTATTCATAAAGGTGAACATGCATTCTAAACCTTTATTTTCTGGGCCAATCAACTCACCTACTGCATTATCGAAATTAAGTACTGCTGTAGCAGACGCTTTAATTCCCATTTTATCTTCTATTGAACCACAGGTAACATTATTTGAATCACCTAAAGTACCATCTTGACTCGCTTTTACTTTAGGTACTATGAATAAAGAGATACCACGAGTGCCCTTTGGTGCATCGGGTAATCTTGCTAGTACGATATGGATGATATTATCGGTTAAATCATGCTCACCCGCAGAAATAAATATTTTCGTGCCGGTGATATTATATGTTCCATCGCCATTTGGCTCTGCTTTAGTTTTAACTTGTCCCAAATCTGTACCACACTGTGGTTCAGTTAAGCACATAGTGCCTGTCCATGTACCTTGAATTAAGCGCGTTAAATACAGCTCTTTTTGTTTATCATTGCCATGTGCATCAATAGTGTTCATTGCGCCATGGCTCAAGCCTGGGTACATTGCCCAAGACCAGTTAGCAGTACCGGTCATTTCTGATTGAACCAAGCCTAATGAAGGTGGTAGTCCTTGGCCGCCATGCTCTAAAGGGTGTGATAATGCAGACCAACCACCATCAACATACTGTTGATAAGCTTCTTTAAAACCTTTTGGTGTTATTACTTTGCCATTATCAAAACGACAACCCTCTTTATCACCGCTTTGGTATAAAGGCAGTAATTCATTTTCACAAAACTTCGCACACTCTTGCAGAATTGCATCTACTAGATCAGGAGTTGCTTCTTCAAATTCTGCATGGTTTTTATAATGATCGTAATAATTGAAAACATCTTCAATTAAAAATTTAATATCGGCTACTGGTGCTTTATAACTTAGCATTATTTACTCCACAACTTTGCTGTTCTATTTATAATTATATGATTAGATTAAACCACTGGTCATACCACTAATTCAAGTGTTTTTTATGTTTTTATTTAAGCTATTGTATTTAATGGTTTTATGTCGATACGACTAGTCTGATATTGTGAGCTGAATTACGCGGTATAAGCTAAAAAAATAGATAAATGGGTCTATTTCCAATGATTTTAGTTATAGTAAAGTTACTTATTTAAGCTAAGTTTCAATTATTCCTGCCCTTTAAATAAACATTAGAATAATAAATAAGTCCGTTAAATTTAATTTAAAAAGCAGTTAACTAAGAGAAAAAATATTGTATTTCGACGTAACTTGAGCAAGATCTCTTAGCTCGATATTGTCATTAGATAGTGCGTTATTGATTTACTAAAGGTAGTGAGGCGTTTGATTAAACAAGAGCTGGTTTCATGGATTAAAATAGCCATGTTATTAGATCTATAGATCCGTTGAAAAGCATGACTTATTTAGTACAAATGATATTGAATAACGTCGAGAGAGAGTATTTTATTTACGTTAACTAAAATTGTATAGAAAGTAGAGGATTTTAAATATAAAACGGCTAAAAATAATGAAGGATATTATATATGAACATCAATAGGGTACTACGAGGATTTTCAGATAAATTAATTATCAATTTAACAAAGTTGGCGGAGTGGACGGGACTCGAACCCGCGACCCCCGGCGTGACAGGCCGGTATT
>OJBB01000127.1_pt1 | contig 28891 bp, 23 predicted proteins | sample 1590401 | NCBI WGS metagenome assembly OJBB01 (sample SAMN05416789, study PRJEB24817) | seawater metagenome | isolation source: Sea water | place: Canada:Atlantic | collected 2013-07 | reverse complement strand
CGCTTGTTGTATACCTGAGTAGATGGAACTGCCACCGGGAAAGTCAGTATTAGTATTACCCGTTCCTTGCCACGTAATGCTCCAACCACCTGATTGTTTACCGATATTATCGGCCCCATCACCGGTAACTAATATATTTTGACTAGGTTTTAGTGGCAACAAATTACCTTTGTTTTTAAGTAAAACTAAAGATTCTCTTACCGCCTGGCGTGCAATTTCACGGTGTGCCGGTGAGCCTATTAAGTCAGTTTTTCCAGATAATGGGCGGTTTTCTGGACTTGGTTTATTAAATAAACCAGCACGAATTTTTACACGTAAAATTCGACTGACCGCGTCATCAATTCTCGTGAGACTAATTTCACCATTGTTAACTTGCGCAATCGTATTTTCGTACAAGGGTTTCCAGGCATTTGTTGGCACCATAAAAATATCTAAGCCCGCATTGACCGCTTGTGGGCAACTTTCATTACTACAGCCTTTAACTTGCCCATGTCCATTCCAATCACCAACAACAAATCCATCAAACCCCATGCGCTCTTTTAATACGTCGGTCATTAAATATTTATTACCATGACTTTTATCACCGTGCCAGCTATTAAATGATGCCATAACTGATTGCGCACCCGCTGTTAGGCCGCCAACATAACCTTGAGCATGCAACTTAAATAAGTCTTCTTCACTGGTAAGATTATTACCTTGATCATCTCCATTTTCTGTCCCACCGTCACCAATAAAGTGCTTAACCGTACTGATAACGCGTTGATCACCCAAGAAGTCTTTATCTACTGCCCCTTGCAGTCCTTTAACAATGGCACTAGCGTACTTTTTAACGATTTCAGGATCTTCAGAATAACCTTCATAAGTTCGTCCCCAACGATCATCACGAACAACAGCAACTGTTGGAGCAAAGACCCAATCAATGCCTGTAACCATCACTTCTTTTGCGGTAATGCTGGCAATATTTTCAATAAGTTCAGGGTTGTTAGCCGCGCCTAAGCCAATATTGTGTGGAAATAAGGTAGCACCAATTACATTGTTATGGCCATGCACTGCATCAGTCCCCCACATAGTTGGAATCTTACTACCGTCAATCGAGTCATCAATGGATGCTTGATATAAACTTTCAGCCAGTTTTATCCAATCAGCCGGTGTTGCATGTTTATTGTTATCAGGAAATGCGCCCCCACCATTTAAATACGAACCAAACCCATACTTACGCATGTCTTCAACGGTGATGTCTCGTATTTCAGGTTGGATCATTTGTGCAACTTTTTGCTCAAGTGTCATGTTAGTTAATAACAACGCCACCTTATTTTCGATATTCACATCTGTTTTTACTGCAATATCAAGTTTTGGCCATATGCCAATGTTAGATGACTTTTTTGTTATTTCTGATGATGCACTTGCCCTCTCAAGTATTTTAGTCGAGTCAACTTCTTGTTTATTGCCGTTGCATCCAACAAGCAAGGATGTGATAGCCAAACAAAGTATGCTTAGACTAGTTTTAACATTAAGAGTTTTTGTTATATATTTCATGTAACTGCTTCTTACTTTCGTGATTTATTGTCGTTAATTAATTGAATTTAATTGATGAATGAGAGAACAGCACTAACTGTTAACCTCTTTGGCTTTACTGCCTGATAAACCGTAATAAGCGATAAAAAAGTAACAAAATATTGGTAAGAAGAAGGCAGGTTGAACACCAATGCTATCTGCAAGAAGTCCTTGGAAAAGTGGAATAATGGCTCCACCCACAATAGCTAAACATAAGATGCCCGACCCTTGGCTAGTATGTTTACCTAAACCATTTATAGCTAAACTAAATATTGTTGGAAACATAATTGAATTGCATAAACCAATGAGTAAAATTGCCACCATGGCAAGTGTACCAGAAGAGAAAATTGCGACTAAAAGCAATAAAACGGCAATAGTAGCGTTAAAAAATAGTGCTTTACCCGCAGCTACTTTCTGCATAACGACTGCACCAACAAAGCGACCAACCATGGCCCCACCCCAATAATATGCAATATATTTTGCCGCTTCCGATTCATCTAAGCCAGCAATACTTGGCTCAGCTAAAAAACTCACCAAAAAGCTGCCGATAGCAACTTCAGCACCAACATAAACAAAGATACCAACAGCACCAAGAACTAAATGACGGTATTGCCAAGCACTCCCTGTATCTTTATTAAGATCTTTTTGCTCTACCTCATCAGTTGCCGATAAGTTGGGTAACTTTAACCAAGCAAAAATTGCAGCAAGTACTAACAACATCGCAGCTAAAAAAACATAGGGCATTTGCACTGCTTCTGCTGATGCTTGTGCAGACATTGATTCTGCTGCTTGATCCAATATCAGGAAGGCGCCAAAAAATGGCGCTACGGTAGTACCTAAAGCATTAAAAGCTTGAGTCATGGTCAAACGAGATGAAGCCGTTTTCGCCTCGCCTAACATACTGACATAAGGATTCGCAGAAACTTGTAATAAGGTAATTCCACTGGCAAGTATAAATAATGCCATTAAGAATACCGGGTAGCTGTGCATACTAGCTGCAGGGTAAAAACATAAGCAGCCAATAGCTGCAATGACTAAGCCTAAAACAATACCCTTTTGATAACCCAGTTTTTTAACAAGCAAGCCTGCTGGTAATGAAACAAGAAAATAAGCACCGAAAAAGCAGAACTGTACCAACATTGCTTGGCTATATGATAAGTCGAAAACACCTTTTAAGTGTGGAATTAAAATATCGTTTAAGCAGGTAATAAACCCCCACATAAAAAATAAGGAGGTTAATGAGGTCAATGCAAAAGCAAAGTTATTGTTTTGCGGCACATCGCTCACCTGATTGAACGTACCTGAATTTGAATGCATTGCCATAATTTCCTCTTTTATATTTATTTGCTTTGGGTTTTAACTTTTAATGATATTACTTGCTGAGTTACTGTAATAAATAACACCCTCTTATCCTGAAGACAACAAAGCATTTATTTTCAATAACTTAACTAGATAAAAACTAAAAACCAATGAAAGTTGTTGACCTAACTCGTATAAAGCACTAATCTGAATGTAAGCGCTTACATGGTTACATTAAAGAACATCCAGAAATTTTTATCAACCTTTTTATAAGTGCTTACTTAAAAATATAATCATAAAAATAAAACACAGATAATCACCAAATTAACTCGGCTTAAAGAAATAGGTATCTCATTCATGACTGTCAAACTTACCCTACCCGCTCAATCTGAAATGTTATCAAAAGATTTCATTTATGGTGTAGCAACTGCTTCATTCCAAATTGAAGGTGGCAAAGACTCAAGACTTCCATGCATTTGGGATACTTTTTGTAATACAGCAAATAAAATTGTCGATGGGTCAAATGGTGACATAGCTTGTGATCATTTTACTCGTTGGCAAGATGACATTAAGTTAATTGACTCACTAGGTGTTGATGCCTATCGATTATCTATTTCATGGCCGCGTGTAATAACTGAGTCTGGTGAACTAAACCAAGCTGGTGTTAATTATTATTTGAATATTTTAGATCACTTAAAAGCCAATAATATCAAAGCATTTGTTACACTATACCATTGGGATTTACCGCAACATTTAGAAGATAAAGGTGGTTGGTTAAATCGTGAAACAGCTTATAAATTTAGCGATTATGCCGATTTAATTTCAAAAGCGTTTGGCAATAGAGTTCATGCCTACGCAACACTAAACGAACCATTTTGTAGTGCCTTTTTAGGGTATGAAGTTGGCATTCATGCTCCTGGTATTGTCGGTAAAGAGTTTGGTAAGAAGGCAGCACATCATTTGTTACTTGCCCATGGTTTAGCTATGGAGGTGTTAGCTAAAAATAGTCCTGGTTCATTAAATGGTATCGTACTTAATTTTACCCCTTGTTATGCTGAATCAGAATCTTCAGAAGATATAAAAGCAACATCATTCGCTGATGATTACTTTAATCAGTGGTATATCAAGCCATTATTTGACGGGAAATATCCTCAGATTATATCGCAGCTTCCTGCTGAGCATCAGCCTGATATACGTGACGGTGATATGGATATAATTATGCACAAAATGGACTTCTTAGGTGTTAATTTTTATACCCGAGCAATTTATCGTGCAGATACCAATGAGCATTTCTTGCAAATTGATCCACCAGAGCCACGTACCGATATTGGCTGGGAAATATATCCCAAAGCTTTTACCGAACTATTAGTTTCCCTTGATGAAAAATACACACTACCACCGGTTTATATAACGGAGAATGGTGCTGCAATGGCGGATAAAATCATCGATGGTGTCGTAAATGATCAAGATAGAGTAGATTACTATCAACAACACCTAAATGCCGTTAATGACGCTATTGAGCAAGGAGTGAAAGTTAACGGTTACTTTGCTTGGAGTTTAATGGACAACTTTGAATGGGCTGAGGGCTATTTAAAACGCTTTGGCATTGTTCATGTTGATTATGATACTCAAGTACGAACAATTAAAGCCAGTGGCAATGCCTATAGAGCATTAATAACAAATAGATAAAGCTAGTGTTGAACTTGAATGATTGGAACCAAAATGACTAAATTACCTTTTTATGAAAAAGTAGGTTACGCCATGGGCGATGCCGCCGCTAATTTAGTCTGGCGTGGCGCATTAGCCTATCTTGCGGTTTTTTATACTGACACTTTTGGCTTAACTGCCGCAGCAGCTGCCATGCTATTTTTAGTGGTACGTTTATCTGATGGTGTAACAGATATCATCATGGGCATGATAGCTGATAGAACAAATACTCGATGGGGGAAATTCCGCCCTTGGATTTTATGGTCTACCCCTTTTTTAGCGCTTTTTATGATCTTATGTTTCACCACGCCAGAGTTAACTTATACCGGCAAGCTTATTTATGCTTACGTGACCTATATTGGCTTAACGCTCGCTTATACATTAAATAACGTGCCCTACTCCGCATTGATGGGCGTGATGACGCCAAGCGATACAGAACGCACTAGCCTATCAGGCTTTCGTTTTGCTGGTGCATTCGCTGGTGGCTTGCTAGTGATGGGTTTTTTACCTGATTTAGTCGTCTATTTTGGTGGTGGTAATGATTCCATGGGCTACAAATATACCATGTATTTATTTGCAGTAATTTTGGTCGTACTAATGGTAATAACATTTTTTAGTACTAAAGAGCGCATTACTCCCGAAATAGACGAATCAGTGAGCTTAAAATCAGAGTTGTGTGATTTACTTAAGAACTTACCCTTTATTATTTTGCCCTTACTGTCTGTGACTTTATTCTTCTATTATCGAGATATTTATAGCGGTATATTCTTCTTTCTTGTCATGGTCTCTATGTGGCTACTTATCAAAAGGTTAATCAAAAAACCGGCTGGCAATATGAGTGGAACACAAAGAGATATGGTTGATTTATTGACTAATAAACCTTGGTTAATTCTGCTGGGTATAGGCTTTTTAACCATGATGTTTAATGGAATAAAATACGGCACTGTTGCCTATTACTTTAAATACCAAGTGGGCGATGAACTTATGGCAGGTAAATACTTCATAGCCTTATTGGTAGTTTCTATTTTAGGTGCATTATCTACAGGTTATTTATCAAATAAATTAGGCAAACGTAAATTATTTATTGTTTCACTTATCCTTAGTGGTTTACTCACTGTCGCCTTCTACTGGGTACCTAAAGGTAATCTGAGTGCTATTTTTATTTTAGGCTGTAGTGCTGAATTTTTTGCCGCAATGATGCCAACACTATTCTTTACTATGTTGGGTGATTCTGCAGACTATTCAGAATGGAAAAATGGTCGTCGTGCAACAGGGCTTATCTATTCAGCCGGAACATTTGTTCAAAAAACTGGAGGCGGTTTTGCTGGTGCATTAGTGCTAGTTGTACTTGCTGGTTATGGTTATGACGGTATGGACAAATCAACCATCGAAGCGTCTTTACCTGGCATGCAACTTCTAATGAGCTGGATACCCGCTATTTTTGCTTTTGCCGGTGCTGCATTAATGGTTTTCTACCCATTAACCAGCAAAGAAAATCAGCAAATTGGTGATGAATTAATTCAACGTAGATCTGATTTAATAACGGCGTAAGAGCTATCTTCTGTTCTCTGTTAAATTCATATATTCGAACGTAGAACGATAAAGTAAACAATAGGTTAAATATAAATGATTAGTGTAAGAGAAAAAATTGCTTATGGCTTAGGTGATACCGCCAGTAATATTATATTTCAAACTGTTATGATGTTCCTGTTACTATTTTATACTGACGTTGTTGGTTTATCGCCAGCAGTGGTTGGTACTATGTTTCTATTCGTGCGCTTAATTGATGCGGTTACCGACCCTATCATGGGTAATATTGCTGATAAGACCGATACTAAGTGGGGCCAATTTCGCCCTTATTTACTATGGCTAGCACTGCCTTTTGCCTTGATCAGCATATTAGCATTTACCACACCTGACTTAACTGGTAATGATAAAGTCATCTACGCTTTTGTTACTTATACTCTACTGATGATTGCTTATACGGCAATCAATATCCCTTATTGTGGTTTAGGTGGTGTCATCACAGCTGATGCAAAAGAACGAGTCACGGTACAATCATATCGTTTTGTCTTTGGTATGTTAGGCGGCGTCATTGTCGCAGCCGCTACTATGCCAATGGTGGAATGGTTTGGTCAAGGCGATACAGCAAAAGGCTACCAATATACAATGATCGCAATGAGCAGCTTGGGTGTTGTCTTGTTTTTGTTATGTTTTTTAGGAACAAAAGAACGCGTAAAACCACCAGAAAACCAAGACTCTTCGATGAAAGAAAACCTGAAATCACTTTGGAAAAATGACCAATGGCGCATACTATGCTTCGCCTCCTTATATTTACTGACAGGACAAGTATTGCGTCTAACACTTGCCGTTTATTATGTTAAGTATTTCCTCGGTCGTGAAGATTTAATAACACCATTCTTAACCCTAGGCGTAGTAGCAAGTATGATAGGTTGCGCAGTTGCACAACCGCTCGCTAAGCGTGTTTGTAAAATAAAAGCCTATATAGCGCTGCAAACTATATCTGCCGTTATATGTCTAGCAAGCTTTCTGATATCTCCCGACCAAATTATTCTTGCGTTTATCGCTTTTATCGCCTGGAAGTTTTTTCTTGATATGGCAACGCCATTACTGTGGGCAAAAATGGCAGATACGATTGACTATGGTCATAAAAAAACAGGCATCAGGGTTACTGGTTTAGTTTATTCTGGCGTGATATTTTTTATCAAAATGGGCATAGCTATCGGTGGCGCACTTGCTGGATGGTTATTGACTTTTTACGGTTACCAAGCCGATATAGAACAAAGTGATGCTACTAAGCAGGGGTTATTACTCTCTTTTACCGTGTTACCTGCTTTAGGCTCACTCGCCGTTGCTTGGGTAATGCGAAAATACACCTTAACTGAGCACAAAGTAGTCCAAATCCAAAGGGAAATAAAGGCTACGACTAGTTAAGATATTGGTAAATATGCTAGAATTTTATCATTACAATTCAAAGTATTTACAACTAAATTGCTCAACTTAGGATTAACATGGCGACAATATACGAAGTTTCAAAACTAGCGGGGGTTTCTTTAGCAACCGTTTCTCGTGTGATAAATAAAAATTCACGAGTCAGTGATAAAACCCGCCAAAAAGTTTTGGACGCAATGAGCGAACTAGGTTATCGACCTAACTCCATTGCACAATCTCTTGCATCAAATAGAAGCAACAGTGTTGGCATATTGGTGTCTGAATTACATGGCCCCTTCTTTGGTCAAATGATGGCAGGTATTGAGTCTGAATTAAGAGCCGCTGGAAAACATGTCATTATTACCACAGGTCACAGTGAAGAAGAAAAAGAAAAAGACGGTGTTGAATTTCTAATAAGTAGAAACTGTGATGCCATTATATTGCACGTTGAAGCGGTGAGCGATGATTATATTGTTGAACTGAGTAAGGGCAAAACACCTGTATATTTGATGAGCCGATTAGTTGAGGGCTTAGAAGAAAAGTGTATTAGCTTAAACAATGAATTAGGCGGTTACTTAGCGACCGACTCTATTATACAACAAGGTCATTCAGCCATTGCTTACATTGCAGGACCACAGTTTAAGGCCGATTCGAAAGACCGCTTAGCGGGTCATAAACGTGCTCTTGCTGAAAATAATATCGCTTTTAGTGACACGCTTTATTTTGAAGGAGACTTTAAGGAAACAGGCGGCAGTGACGGTTTAAAGCACTTTATCAGCAGTAAACGAGCATTTAGTGCTTTGATTTGTGCTAACGATGAAATGGCTTCAGGGGCTATAACTTACGCCCGAGAACAAGGGTTTTCCTTGCCAAAAAACCTTTCAGTAATTGGCTTTGATAACATCATTTTTGCTCAGCACACCTATCCTAAACTTACCACAATAGATAACCCGGTAAATTTAATGGGACATATGGCGGCAAAATTAGTATTAAAAAATATTTATCAACAAAAGGATATATCAATTACTCATTCTTTTGAGCCGACACTAATTACCAGAGATTCCGTTATTTTAAACCCCTAAGACAGTTGAATAATAAATACATTTGAACGAGAAGTAATACAAAAGATGATGAATTCACAAGATACTCAAGTAATTAATTTAGTTGCTGATATTGGTGGTACCAATATCAGACTAGCAATCACTGATAAAAACAATAATATCAACAAAATTGAAACTTATCAGTGCCAGGATTTTCCACATTTAACTAATGTAATTCATCACTATTTGACGGAAAAGGCATTACTTAATGCCCAAGTTAATGCTTGTTTAGCTATAGCTTGCCCCGTTGATACAGATTCGATATCTATGACAAATTTGCCATGGAAGTTTTCACAAAAACAACTCAAAGAAGAGCTTAATTTAAATAGCCTTACACTAATAAATGATTACACAGCTATAGCAATGGCTATCCCATTATTAAATGATCAGCAAAAAATAAAAATTGGTCGAGGAGAAGCTGCAGATAAACAACCTATTGCGGTATGTGGACCAGGTACGGGTCTGGGCGTAGCTAACTTAGTTAATATTAACAATTACTGGCATTGCCTTGGTGGTGAAGGTGGTCATACTGATTTTGCACCTGTAGATGAACTTGATGTAAAAATATTTCAACAGTTAAAAACTACGAAAAAACGTCTCTCTTATGAACAATTACTTTCAGGTTATGGTTTAGAGCAAATATATCAAGCGTTAGTTTTTATTAAAAATCAAGAAGTGACAAGTACAGAAATAACTAAGCTATCCGCTAAAGAAATTAGTAGTCAAGCAATAGCTGGAACTTGTCCTCTTTGCCAACAAGCATTATCTCAATTTTGTAAAGTTTTGGGCAGCTTCGCTGGTAACTTAGCATTAACTACTGGCTCTTTCGGTGGCGTGTATATTGCTGGGGGTATAGTACCTAGATTTACCGATTATTTAAAAAATAGTGAATTCAGAGAAAGGTTTGAAACTAAAGGTCGCATGTCTCATTTAAACGAAAAAATTCCAACTTACGTAATTACCGAAAGCCAGCCAGGGTTAATCGGCGCTGCTGCTTACCTAAATCAAATTTTCAATTAACTAGAACAAGTAGTTAGGTACAGAAACAAAAAAGCTCAAGAATACCTTGAGCTTTTTTATTGTTCAATTACTTGTTAAGCAAAGTAACTTAAAACGGCATTTTCATCCCTGGCGGTAATTGCATACCACCAGTAAGTGCGCCCATTTTATCTTTGTTTTGCTCTTCTACACGACGTACAGCATCATTTACTGCTGCTGCAAGTAAATCTTCAATCATGTCCTTGTCATCGTCCATTAAGCTTTCATCAAGCTCAACACGGCGAACACTATGACTACCTGTCATTGTTACTTTCACCATGCCAGCGCCTGCTTCACCAACAACTTCCATATGCGCTAACTCTTCTTGCGCTTTAGCCATCTTGGCCTGCATTTGTTGGGCTTGTTTCATTAAATTGCCCATTCCGCCTTTCATCATGATATTCTCCAATATTGCTAGGTTGACTATTTTATATATTAATTCAGTTATTTTACCTGAAATACGTTTAGTTTTGAACGTAAATGAAATGTATTTATTCTTCTAAAACGATGACAAGATCAAAAAAAGTGTTCAACGTTATTATTCCAAGTTAACGTGGTGAAATACTCTCTTCATTTAAATTTGCCTGGAAATTATCTTGTAGAGCAATCACCACAGCATCTTCTTTCAATAGATTTTTTGCATACTCAAGACGTTTGTCATTAATTTGAACTTGGATCTGGTAAGGATCAGCAACCGTTTCCTCTACGATATCTAGAGTAACTGTAACTTGCCTTGATAAGAACTCACAAATATAGCTCTGTAATTGTTGATGAGCAACATCAGTACTTAAATGCCTAGTTGCCTGATTTAACTGAAGAATCAAATTATCATCAGTAGAGTGTTCGCTGATAGTTGCATGTATTGCTAACTGTCGAATACGTGCCGTAAGCTGCATAGAATCAATCATGTGCGCCCATTTATCGACTTGATTCGCTTTAGTTACTCTTGCAGGATCTATACTATCTTGGTGAAACGGTACCTCAGGCTCAGGCGCGATAACTACGCTTTCAGTAGTTGGCACTTGTACCTCTGCTACTGGGCTAGTATTAATTTTATCATTTTTAGTATTCTTAGGTTGACGCAGAGTTGCGTCACTGGACTTTTTTGTTTGCTTCTCCAACTCTTTCTTTCGACTACGTAGCATATTACGAGTTGCTAGCACAGAGCTTACTGGACTATGAATGCTGAGCTGCCCTTCTGACTCACTAGGAGACGTGGACGTTGTACTTTGTTGCTCATTATGACTAACTACAGCAGGAGCTTGTTGTAGGGTTTTAGCCTCTTGAGAAACAACTTGCTTCGCTGGAGCTTGATTTAATGGTTTGCTTTCACTTTGTTTAAACTCATCAGCTTGTTGTTCAATAGCAAGCATTTCTTCATTTAACTTAGTCTGATGACTATTATCTGTGATAACAACAGGCTCGGTAATATTAGTTTCCGTTATATTCTCTGTAGCGGGCTCTACATGTGCGACTTTAGTTATCTCGACAGCATTTGAAAGGTGACCTTCCGACTTTGACAAATTAACATCATCTAAGCTGATTGCTACGACTTGCTCAGCATTATCCGTAGTAGATTGTTTTACAAGTTGTGACTTTTGCATTGGCTTAAAAGCAAATAGTCGCAATAAGGTCATATCAAATGCGGCTTGTTCATCAAAAGCGTAAGGTAAATCTTTGCGACCATTAAGACTAATTTGATAATAAAGCTGAACGTCTTCAGCAGACATCGATTGACTAAATTTTTTCAATAAAACTAATAAGTCTGCTGGTAAATCAAAGTGTTGCTCAACTATTTGCATCAATGCTATTTGATGAAATAACTGAATTAATTCGGCAAATAAACGGCTATAACTTGGCGCATAAGAGGCTATCTCTTGAGATAAAGCCATCAACGCTTGGCTGTCTTGTTTTAACAAGGCAACTAAGAGTTGATAAACCCAATTCTGATCTATTCCTCCAAGCATCTGTTGAATATTAGCTAAAGTAATATTTCCTTGCCCTTGAGCAATAGCTTGGTCAGTTAAACTGAGTGAATCTCGCATACTACCGCGCGCTGCTTTAGCCAATAAAGTCAAACAACCTTGCTCGTGGCCAACTTGCTCTTGAGATAGTATTTCAGCAAGCTTATCTTCTATTTGTTTAACCGTTAACGCTTTTAAATGAAATTGAAGACAACGCGATAATACGGTAATAGGTAATTTTTGTGGATCTGTAGTCGCTAAAATAAATTTAACATGCTCGGGAGGCTCTTCTAACGTTTTTAATAACGCATTAAAGCTGTGACGAGATAACATATGTACCTCATCAATCAGGTAAACTTTAAATCGACCTCTGCTTGGCGCATACTGAACGTTATCTAGAATCTCACGTGTATCATCAACTTTCGTTTTCGAGGCCGCATCTATTTCCAAAAGGTCAACAAAACGACCTTGGTCAATATCAATACAAGCATCACATTGCCCACACGGTTTATCTGTTATGCCAAGTTCACAGTTTAAGCTCTTAGCAAAAATTCGAGCAATAGTAGTTTTACCTACACCGCGAGTACCTGTAAAAAGGTAAGCATGATGTAAACGCTTTTGAGATAAAGCATTGGCAAGCACATTAACAACATGCTCTTGACCCATCAACTGTTGAAAGTTCTTAGGACGCCATTTTCTTGCTAGGACTTGATAACTCATATTAAATTACTTTTAGATTCTTAGACAAACTATTCGCCTTGATATTGTATCAAAGAATAAGGAGTAATATTTAGCTCTGCAAGACATTTTTCACCACCTAAATCGGGTAATGAAATAACAAAGCCGGCTTCTTGCACTTGCGCACCTAAACGTCGAATAAGTTTTGTTGTCGCACCAATAGTGCCACCCGTCGCTAATAAGTCATCAATAATGAGAACATTGTCTTCTGGCGTTAATGCATCTTGATGAATTTCTAAAATATCTTCACCATACTCTAATTGATAAGATTGAGAGTAAGTTGGTCGAGGGAGTTTCCCTGGCTTTCTAACGGGGATAAAACCAATATTCAAGGCTAGTGCTAACGGCGCACCAAAAAGAAAACCACGAGCTTCTGTGCCAACGATTTTAGTAAAGCCTTTGTTTTTGTATTTTATTTCTAAAAGCTCCATCACAAGCTTAAAAGCGTCTGCGTCTTCTAATAGACTAGTGACATCACGAAACATGATGCCTTTGACAGGGTAATCTGGAATAGTATGGATTGCATTGATAAGTTGTTGTTGTTGTGTTTTATTCATAATACCGAGCTAAAACCATTGGTTCTGGTTTCTAAAAGTAAGTTAATAGATAGATATGCCGAGCATAAAACAATTTACCCATCTTTTATACCGATAAAATGGTTAGTTAGGTAAAATTATGAATTAACTTGCAGTGCAGCACTCTCGAAGTGTGTGTCTGAAAATTCAGATAAGATAGTAAGGAACTGCTCTTCATCAATAGGCTTATCAATGACCTTATCAAAAAGGTTAAATTCAGCGAGTTCTTTAAGGCTGTGTGTTCCTTGCGTAGTCATGAAAAACACAGGAACTGATGAAGATAATTGATTAGCCTTAAGGTTCTTCGTAAGCTGTACACCATTCATCAGCGGCATTAAATGGTCGATGACAAAGAGTTGATAATTTCCTTGTTGTGCTTTCCCTAATGCATCTAACCCGTTAATGGCTAAATCGACATTGTGTCCTTGTGAAATAATAAGTGATGCAAGTTTTTCTTGAACAGTTTTATTATCATCAACAACTAATATATTCATATACAACTTTTAAATTTTCGAAACTAATTTGGCGCGAATATTACCCTATAATAATTTGAGTATATAGGGTAAACACACATATTTTACGTAACAAAATGATCCTAATGTAACGCCAAATTAGCATCAACGTATAGTTTAGGTGCCAAGATGATAATTACTTTGATAACTTGAGTTTTTGACGCTTAGCAGTAGATGAGCTATTTGGGTTTACGTAAACATTACTTGCGTTAGGTCTTGCGCCTTCAACCCAAGGAGATGCAGGAGCGTCTTTATTGGTTTTCTTCTTACCATAATCTTTTTTGATATGACTAGGTTTAGTATTACCAGCAATGCTTTTCGGAGAAGAAGTAGTAGGAGGAACTATTTTACCCGTTCTTTCAACATGATAGTTTTTATCAATAGCTTGTAAGAGGTTTCGTAATACTTGATCTTTACATTCTCGATAATGTTTATGGTCAGTTTTTCGTGAAAACGCACTTAGCTCTGGTTTACTGATCCTGAAGTCGACTTCTTCTAGCATTGCAATTATTTCTTCCGCTTGCAGGTTTAGTGCTATTTTAAGTTTAGTTAAAATTATATTATTTGATAATCGCTTTTCTGGAACAGGTGGAGCTCCTGGTTTTTTACCGCGTTTTTCATTGATAAAACCATTTAAGAAAACAGCTAATTTAGTATCAAAAAGCGCAACAAAATCACTATCGCTATCTTTTTTAAGCCATTGACTTATCTGTTCACGAGTAACGTCCTCTCCTGCTGAGGCAAAGATTGCCACCATTGTTTTATCATTAAAGTTAAAGGTATAACGCAAGCGTCGTAAAATATCATTATTATTCACGGTAATATCCAATACATAGGCACAATTAAGCCATTATACACGCTAAGACAACCGCTAACCTATATGTTATTAAAATACTTATCGACGGCATTAATGAGAAAGAAGGCTATCTTGTTCTCAGCCTAGGAGTTAATAAGATAGCGTGCCCCTTCGTCATTACTTTATTGAATTTATTTTTCTTCACAATATTCTGGTAAATTGATATCAATAAGCCAGTGACATTAAGATTATTTTACCCAATAAAAAACGGGCAGCAGCCCGTTTCTTTAGATATGAATCATTTACTATTGGCTAATTAACCGCCACATTTTTTACTTTTATCTTTTGATTTACCTTCACCACATTTGCCTTCACCACATTTAGCTTTTTTAGCACCTGTCGCTTTACCTTCGCCACATTTACCTTCACCACATTTAGCTTTTTTAGCACCTGTCGCTTTACCTTCACCACATTTTCCTTCGCCACATTTAGCTTTTTTAGCACCTGTCGCTTTACCTTCGCCACATTTGCCTTCACCACATTTAGCTTTTTTGGCATCTTTCATTTTGCCTTCGCCACATTTTCCTTCGCCGCATTTCCCTTCTTTATGGTCTGTAACTATAGTGACTAACTCACCAGTAGCAAATGGGTTTGACTCTGCTTTAGCAATATTGCTAGCGAAAAGGCCAAAGGCAAGTACACTCATTACCACTGCCATTGTTGATTTCTTAACTATATTCATAATTTATTTCCTTTATCAGTGCTTATTTTGAAGGTATCTCATTATTATTGAGATTTAGTTATATGACTTTTAACATAGACCTGCAAGTGTTAAAAAAAATTTCATCTTTATTGAATTAAAAACAATAAAAAGCCAGCGATCTTTTAAAGATAACTGGCTTTTTAATTACATCACTTTAATTATTAAGAATTAAATAGCAACGTTTTTGCGTCTTGCTGTGTCAACAATAAAGCTTTTCCAACCCTTTGCAGATTTACGTGCACTCGGATCTTTCATTGCTTTTTGAATTGCAGCATACGCTTTCTTATACTTTTCTAAATAGAAGTATGATTCTGCGATGCTCATATGGATACGACCTTGGTTAGAAACACCAAGCTCAATAGCCTTATTCAAAGCAACAATTGCCTTAGCAAATTGTTCATCTTGTTTTAACAACATACCTTGTTTACGATAATGCTTTGCGTTGCTCGTCATTTTGGCTAATTCACCATAATAACCTGCTGCTTTATCAATATGTTGTGCAGAATGCCAAGCATTAGCTAGCGTAGTAATATTTTTATCATCACGCTTAACTAAACCAGAAGCAATATACTTCTCTAACAACTGAGCTGCTTTATAAGGAGCTTCTGCTTGAGAGTATAAACTCGCTAATGTTTTAATTTGACCTTCTTTATCCAAGTGACCAAGCTTATATGCTAAATCAAGTGTTTGAACTGCTTTATCATAATCTTCAATCAGCAAATAAAACATCGGTAGTTGTGTCCACCATTGCTTATTTTCTGGGAAAACTTGTACGACTGTTTCTAAAACTTCCACAGCTTCTTTATACTTTTTACGTTCATAGTAAGAAGTAATTTTTAAGATGTAAGGGTTTTGATTTGGCTTATCGCCAAAAGCAGCAATCGCTTTGTCCGCAGGTTCAATTACTTTGTCTAATTGCTTTAACGAGTAATACGCATTTGCAATTTTGACGTAGGTTTGACCATCTTCTTTACCAGAGAATTCCATCCAAGCGTAAAAACTTTTCAATGCCCCTTTATAGTCTTTGGTTTGCATTTGCATGTCACCCAATAACTTTAAAGACTCACTTTGATCAACTTCATTCAGAAGATCTGGTTCTATCGCTTTCTTAAGGTATTCAATCGTTTTTTGATCATTGTCACCTAACGTTGCATACATAACAGCAACCATACGCGCCACATAGGCTTGATCATATGGTTTCGAAGCTTCGATCTCCAACAAAATAGCTAAAGCCCCTTTGATATCATCAGCACTATAAGCTTCAAAAGCTTTTTGTACTTTTTTACCAACGCGAGGGCCAACTAATTGTGTAGGACGTTTCTTTTTCTTCTCTGCATTGTCTGCGCCGGCTGCTTCTGCATGATTTGCAAAAGGTACTTGCGCAACAAGTAATGAAGCAACAACAAGTAGAGAAGTTGATAATTTTTTAAGTTCTAAATTTTTAAACACTAATTTATTAAACATAACTATTAACCTCCCATTTTGAAGTCAAGTTGAACCGTTAAACCTGGTTGTCTCAAAGCTTTACCTTCAACAACTTTTGGTTTGTACTTCCACTTTCTAAGTGCACGTTTAGCTTCTTTGTTAAACACACGCTTAGGCTGAGCTTCAAGTACTGTTACATCTTCAACACCACCAATCTTGTTGATAGTAAAAGAAAGGATAACATACCCCTCTTTACCATCTCGAGCAGCTTGAATCGGATACTTAGGCTCGATACGAACTATCGGTGTAGCATCGCCATCTCTTCCCATACCAGCTCCAGGAGCAGACAAACCAGTTGAAGCACCTGCCATTTGAACACCCGGCATATTGAAGTTTAAACCACCAGTATTATTGCTGGCTTCAGGTTCCGGTGTTTGCTGCTTCGGTGGAGCTTTCGGCGGCGGAGGCGGCGGCGGCGGTACACGTCGACGTTGTTCAGCTGCAGACTTTGGCGGAGTAGTATTTACTTCTACTATAATATTTTCTTGTTGCTCTTCCTTGTTTCTATCACCGCTAGAAACAAGAAAGGCCATAAAAGCAAATAAGCCAAAGGTAACTACAACGCCTAGTAGTATTGATACTAAAAAGCGAACCATACCTTACCCCTTCGCAGCCGCGATAGAAATACGATCTATACCAGCCTCTTTAATTGCATCCATTACTTTAACAACAACACCATGTTTGGCATCTTTGTCAGCTTGAATGATCACAACATCGGTAGGTTGCTCTGCAAGTAACTTTTCAATTCTTGCACCAACACGTTCAATATCAACTCGACCTTTATCTAACCAAATCTCACCATTATCTTTAATTGCAACAAAGATATTGGCATTTTTTTGCTTAGTTTGATTTGCCGCTTTAGGTTTATTTACTTCAATACCAGCTTCTTTTACAAATGAAGTGGTTACGATGAAGAAGATCAGCATGATGAACACGATATCTAGCATCGGTGTCATATCAATTACTGCTTCTTCGTCCTCACGAATACGTTTACGTGCCATGAAATTATCTCTCTAGTGGTGAGGTAAACTGTCAATCAGTTTAGCCTTTGCTAGTTTAACTTTAGCGTCTAATCTTGAACTAAAGAACACACCTGATAACGCTGCTACCATACCTGCCATAGTAGGAATAGTTGCTTGCGATATACCAGCGGCCATTAGACGCGGATTACCAGTACCCTGTTCAGCCATAACTTCAAATACGCCGATCATACCTGTTACTGTTCCCAGTAAGCCGATAAGAGGACACATTGCCACTAGGGTTCTAATGGTAATCATACGCTGCTCAAGTAACTCGTCTGCTTCGGAGATCCAAGTCTCTCTAATTCGATGTGCATACCAAGAAGTTGTATCTCGGCGTGCATCCCAACGAGCGATGATATCATCTCTCATAGTTGGGTAGACTGATGCTAAGAACCAATAGCGTTCTATCATCAAAATCCACATCAATAAGAGTGCGAAGGCAACAACATAAAGTACGTTACCACCCGTCGCAATAAAACCCCTGACAGATTCCCAAAGCTCTATCAGGAATAACATTATTTAGACCCCTTCTCTGCGATAGCAGCGATTAAACCAGCGCTCTGTTCGTCTAATTTTTGTAATACTGACTTACTCTTACCTGCAACAACTGAATGAATTAAGATAAGTGGAAGTGCACAAATTAGACCTAATGCTGTAGTTACAAGTGCAAGAGAGATGTTACCAGCCATAATTTTCGGGTCACCAGTACCAAACAAAGTAATTGTTTGGAAAGTCATGATCATACCGATAACTGTACCTAATAGACCCATTAGAGGAGCGATAGCAGCAAACATTTTGATTAAGTTTATGCCACGGTCAACTTTAGGCGTTTCTCGAAGGATAGCTTCATCAAGTTTAAGTTCTAACGTTTCAGCATCTACTGATTGGTTATCATAGAAAACTTTAAGTAAACGACCAAGAGGGTTGTTTTCGTTCGGCTTATCAAGATTTTTCTCTTGAGATTTGATTTTAGAGCTCATGCCACCTAAAACGATTAAACGTTCAAGCGCAATGATACAACCTAAAATTAATAATACCGTGATTGCATAACCAACTTCTTTACCTTCGTGGAAAAACTCTTCTAATGTTTTCTTACGAGTTTCTAAAGATAAGATACCACCACGAGATGGATCAACGTAGACAGCTGCATAACCAGAAGTTAATCCTGAGAAGTTAGATGCTGTTTCAGTGATGTAACCTGCTGGTTGCTTAGGTAAAGGTTGAACTTGTGAAACTTCATCGTTGTAAGTTAAGTAACCGTTAGCCGAAACTAAGTTAAATGTACCGATACGAGTAATTGTTTCAGTCGCTTTAGTACCATCTAGATTGGTAACATCAACACTAAATTGTGAAATCTTACCTGATTCAGTCATTTCAGTTTGTAACGCAAACCATAACTCTTCTAAATCAGCAATGCTTGGGATTTCTTTTGCGTTAGCAATGCGGTTAAGTGCTTCACCACGGTTAGGAAATTCAGCACTTACAATTGAAGTACTAATTTGACCGTATGCATTTGCTGCTGCAGCACGTGAAACACCAAACATTTCACCTAAAGTACCAGTCGCATTATCTAATTCAACTTCTTTTTGTGCTAATGTAATTTCATTAGCAGCGTATTCTTTAGTTAAACGTTTATTACGAGCGTTTTGATCTGATAACTCTTTTTTCGCTTTATTTAATAAAGCAGTTTTATCAGCTCGGTCAGATAAAAACTCACCTTCACGTTTTTTGTCAAGTTTAGCTTCTGATACTCGGTCAGCTTTAACTTGTTTAAGTAAATCATCTAATTGATTTGCTTGAGTTGTTGCTACAAAACCAGTCGTCAATGACGCTGCTAGCAATACAAAATTAATAACTTTTTTCATTATTTTGCTCCTGCTGCAAATACTGGTAATTTAGTTAGATCCATTGGAAGTTGTTTACGAGCCATACGAATAGCATCAGTAACAGGTTTTAAATACTCATCACCTAACTCTTCCCATGCACGAGTATTATTGTTCCATAACCAAGAGTGCTTAGCATCTAATGATTGTGCAACAAATGCAACACGGCCAATATGAACGAAATCAGCAGTAAGTGTACGACCGCCTAAATCAATCTCACCTTGATAAGCATCAAAGATAGTACCGTAACCAGCTTCTATCTCATAAGCTTCAAGTACTAAACGAAATTGCTCAGAAGTAGTAACGTTTGAATCGTCCATTACAGTACGAAGATTTTCAACACGAGCATTACGACGGTCAATGTTCATTGGAACATCTAACTTGATGAATGTCTCAAGCGTATCAATCATCTTGTACATTAACGGTACAACACCTTGCTTGAACTCATCGATGCTATCAATTTGTTTTTGTAAAGAAGCAACATTGGCTTTTTGGTCATTAACCATACGTTGTACGTGGTCGTTATAACCGCGTAATACGTCAGCTTCATCAACAGTGTTACGATAATCAGCAAGAAGATCTTGCGTTTGTTCGTAAATGCTATTTACCTTAGCTTGTGACTTTGCTGATTGCTTGAAGATTTTCGCTTCAGCTTTTTGAAGGTCTGTTAATGCATCAGCTGCAGCTATATTGCTGCCTGCTAATGCTAGTGCGCCAACCATCGCTGTGGCGATAAGGCTTTTCTTACTTACTTTGGACATAGTTCCCAACCATTGCTATTTTAATTTTGATAATCAGAATTAAACAAATTTTGTTTATTCGTTGATTACCTCAAATATAAAAGTCTGTCGTTTTTTAAATAAAACTTTTTATGAATACAACTAAACAATAGTCCCAAATGACAACATGGCTGTCAAGGCGAGACTTTAAATGACGATGCTTTATGATCAAAATTAATCAAATCATTACCGTAACATTGTATCGTTTAGCTAACAAAATCACTCAAGTTATCTTTACAACTAAAGGACAAAAATTTTGCTGACGTATGTTTTACTAACATCTTCGTAGTAAGTCAAATTAATTTACAATAATTGACTCAATTTCAAGCTAATAGTGAAAAATATTCTGAACGTCGAGCAACTTGGAGTAGATAGTTATATTAACCACAGACCAAATATTAGAGAGGTTTAAAAATTATAGTTCTATTTTCGTCATAATTCGTTATCAAAAATAGAACTATAATTAATATAAAAAAAGCTAGTCACTACGAGTGACTAGCTTTATCAATAACTAAATATTGTATTTCTATTTAGAAGCGTACTGTAATGCTTGCATTTAAGTACTGACCAGTTACGTCATAAGCTTCAGATACAGTGTTTATACCTGTACCGCCTTTATCAAAGCCTTGACCCGCAAACTGTGGTTCTTCATCAAATAAGTTACGAATACCAATTGTTGTTTCAGCATTATCACTGATGAAATAAGTTGCTGAAATATCATGGTAAACAACAGCATCGAAGTTGTTGAAGTCAGTTAATGGTTCGAATGTTGTAAAGTTGAAGTTAGCTTCTTCTACAGAATCCACTGATTTACCCCAGTAGCGCATTCTCCAAGAGAAAGACCAATCATCCATTCTATAACCAAAGTTCAAGTTTGCACGATCTTCTGGAGTAGTTACTTCTCCAACATAATCGACAGAAGTACCATCTTCAATACTAGTCTGAACATATTCATTAACATGGTTCCAAAGGAAATCTGTAGTGAATGTACCTGGGCCCATATCTACAGAGTAGCTAACTTCTAAATCAATACCTGAAGTTTCGATATCATTTTCGTTGCTAGTTCCTGAATGAACTTCTGTTAATGCGCCTTTAAAATCACGTGCAGACATACCATTACAGTTTGCATCAAAGTCACCTGGTGCTACATCGAAACAACGATTTAACACAGTAGTACGACTTGTTGTAGCAATAGCATCTTCAATTGACACATCATAGTAATCAAGTGTCATTGATAAGCCTTCTACGACTTCCCATACAAAACCAAAGCTATAAGTATCTGCAGTTTCAGCTTTAACATCTTCGCTACCACCTGTAGTACCACCAGTGCTCTGCGCTTCGATTTGTGTTAATTCAAATGAACCATCAGAAGCTACACGTGCTGCAACTTCAGGAATAGACAAACAGTTTACTGCTGCTTGGCTAGTATCTGTCGCTGTAACACCTGAACAAGGATCTGTAACGTTAGCAAAAGTTTCGCCTCGACCGCCGTATAAATCTGCAATGTTTGGAGTACGAATAGCTGTTGCAGCTGATGCACGTAACATTAAAGTATCTAACGGAGTATATTGTACACCCACGTTCCACGTTGTATCACCACCAGTAATACTGTGGTCAGAGTAACGTGCTGCTAGATCTAATTCTAAGTTATCCATTACCGGCAAGATAAGCTCGGCAAAAATATCATCAGTAGTAAATCGGCCATCTGTAGGATCTGATTTATTAGTACTTGAAGAACCCGTTTGTGCTAAATCGCCAGGGTTAAAAGTACCTTTTTCACTACGATGTTCAATACCAAATGCAGTCGCTACATTACCACCTGATAATTCAAGAGGTAATTCACCAGTAATAGTTGCAGCAAATACAAGTTGCTCAGCTACACCACTAACTTTTGCAGGAGAACGAACATAATCAATAGCAGCATCAGTTACACTACCAGCTGAGAAAAGGTCTAATGGTACACAACCTTGTAAACGCGCTAGTTCGTTAACACATTGCAGTTGACCTGTCTCTGCGTTAGTTTCAACATCAAAAGCTAGTGCTGCACGTTCAACATTTATTTGACCACCATTATCTTGACGCTGATCTGTTTTACCCCAAGAAAGGTAAGTATTAAACATCCAGTTGTCATCAATATTCCAATCAATACCTTGTACAACACGAATAGTATCACGTTCTAAATCGGTAGAACGAGGACCAAACTCAACCATACGGCGTACCATTTCTGGTAATTGAGTGATAGGATCAATCGCTGAAGGAGGTGTTTTACCTGCGGCTATTGCAGCTGCAATTTCTGCTTCACGTTTTGCAATTGCTGCCGTATTATCGCTGATTAAGTTATCGCGTAATAACACTGGAACCATAGGGTTATATAAATCAATACCGCCCGTGCCGCCACGTTCAGGGATATATACGTCGTTTGTACTAAATGGCGTTGGTTCTATAGTTGAACCCTTTGTTGCTGAGTTGTTATAGTTTGCTTCTGCAAAAAACTCAACATTGCTTGAAAGTTCTTGACGCAAATTCATCGCAACATATTTACGATCTAATGGCGTAATTAATTGGCGATATTCTGCACGGTTAAATCTGTCACTGTTACCTGTTTGAGCAAAGTCAAAGTCAGTACCATCAGCATTGTAACCACCTACTCGGCCTTGAGGTGGGTATGAAGAGAAAACAGCACCACGGTACTCTTTGCCATTATCATCAATAAGTACTGCTTCATCTGTTGCAGAAAAATCACGATCTGTAGATTTTAAACCATCATCTGTATCATAACCAATTGCAATTGACGCATTACCTGTATCCCAAGTATTACCTGCAGTAATGTTTATTGTATTTTTCTTACGATCTGATTCAGCTGAAATACCCGTTTGAGCATTAACTTCTACGCCTTCAAAATCAGAACGTGTGATGATGTTTACAACACCAGCAACTGCATCAGAACCATAAATGGCTGATGACGCACTTTTAAGAATTTCAACACGTTCAATCATTGAAGTAGGAATTGCGTTCAAATCAACTGCATAACCAGAAGAAGGAGAAACACCTGAAACAAAGCGGCGACCGTTAACTAATACTAACGTACGAGACTGACCTAAACCACGTAATTGAGTAGTTTGTACACCAACGCTTGAGTTAGTAAATGCTGTATTTGATTGATCAGAACCAGCAATTGCTACAGGGTTTGAATTTAAAATGTCAGCTACGTTCAATGCGCCCATTGCAAGAATGTCTGCACGACCGATAACGGTAACAGGAACTGGAGTTTCCATATCAGTTCTTTGAATACGAGAACCTGTTACTTGGATTTTCTCTACTTCTTCGATGCCTTCATCAGCTGCAAAAGTTGGTGCTGAAATGGCTGCGGCTGCGCCGGCTCCGAACATCATCGCAACGCGAATTGCTTTAGCTACTTTACTATTGTTATACATGTTTACTCCCTGGATCACCTAAGTGATTGGTTGTTTATTTGTTTGTTTTTTATTTTGTAAAGACTCAAAGCTATATTGCCTCGTTAGTCTTTTATCAGGTTGTATACCCGATCTGTCGGCTAAGATAGTAAACGGGATTTACTGGAATCGTCAACACCAATTGCAACCAAATGGTAATGTTTTTAACATTTGGACACATTATGACACACACTAAGACATACAATAACGTCAATTCCCCCTAACAAAAAACAGATCTAAGCACCTGATTTCATTGCACTTAAATTAACTTTCAATATTTAGTTAAAATAATTAAATTTATTTTTAAAAAAAATGTAAAAAACCTCCTTAGAAATATTTACAAATTCATAACAATCACATAAAACCATTGATTACAATTACTTAATAAAACAACAAGAAACAACTCAATTATTATGGCAAATATACCAAGATCAAAAATATAAATTATTTTCCCTCATTAAACAATGACATAAAACACAAAGCAGTCCTCTTGTACATTTATAATTACAAAGTCACAGTTTTTCATGTGTCACAAATTTTATTTATTCATACATATCTCTATTTACATCTGGCTTAGATACTATTTTTTCTTTGATTAGAACTACGGTATAATCACGTTTAACATAACTTTATCGTTCAACATATGCCCAACACTAGACATGAAAAGGCTATTAGCCGTCTATCAATACTGCTGGAACATTTATCTGCGCAAGCTAAACAAACAGATAAATTAAACAGTAACCAGAAATCTCATCGATTGATTGAAAATAATAATCTTTTTTCTCAGCATTTATTTACGACTCAAAGCGATAAGATATTTCTATATGTTGAAGAAGTAAAAAAGCGGCTAAATGAGTTTTCTCGTTTACACACCTTAAGTGGCGACAATATCAACAAAGCTGAATTCGCCAAGTCCTCTATTCTCCTAATAGAACAGCAAATATCAGCATTAATGAACGCCATACAAGCTAACGAAACGATGCACCAAGCAGCACAAGCGAGTTTTAACGCAAGAAAAAATGTGCGAAAAAAATATGCTCAGGCAACTCAGTTAAAACAATCAGATAAATATAATAAAATGGCTAAGTCAGTTTTGCTTTCAAGTCACCAATTATATCAACAGTTAACTGAACATCATGAGTTTGAAAGAAGACTAAGAGATATGATCACTGAACGCGAGCAACAGCGCACTCGCTCTAAGAGCGCAAATATTGATAAACTTTCACAGGAAGTACTTGCGCTACACCAACGTTTAGGTAGGTGCCGTAAAGCGATTTCTTCAATTGAGAAAAATATAGAACAAGCGGAAAAAAACAAACTCAGATAGTAACGAAATCATCATCTTATATTCTCGCAATTTACTTTAACTAAGGTTATTCTCTGTATAAGCTTGATTTAGTAACACCTGTCCAATTAAATGAAAGAGGTTATATGAGAATTTCAGATGATATTCATAACTATTATGAAAAATTAGTTATGCAACATTTTGTCTCAGCAAAATTTGATGAAAAATACGATGTAGATTTTATTGCTGATTTAACTTGTGTGGTATTAAATCAATTACCAACACGTTATATTCGACATGAAGTTGATATGGCATTTTATTTACCACCTTCAGAACGGTTTGAAATGGAAAATAAAGTGAAAAAAGCGATCGCTAAAGCACTTGAGTTCATGGTCGAAAACAGAATAGATACATAGATATAGAAAGATCAAAAGGTTACACCTAGAGATAAGTATCAACACTATTCCGTAGCAGAATATCTAACGCTTCAACGAATTACATCATTTTCTTTAATGTAATATTTACGTAGTCGATTCAATAAAAAAAGTATCAGTTGTGCGAGGTATTGCTTTGCTATAAGCGATGCTTTTTAGCTTTAATTTCTACATCCATGAATAAAATATTCTCCTGTTCGGTAGTCCAATACTAAAGTGCCCGTTTATGGTCGCTGTCAATTAAGAGCTTATTAATAGTGATTGAGGGCTTCTTATGAGCTAAATGCTATTTCTATGAGCTTAAGTGTATTACTGTCTATTGGTTTTTATCAATAACTTGAAATTTTACTTCATCAATAAAGTCTAAAACTGATTTTATATCCGCAATTCCGTGCTTTCGAATAGTGTTATCTACTGCTGAAGTTATACGAAATGGAGTAAATATAAGTTTTCCGGTGGTTCACTTCCGGCAACTCTATCTAAGAATGATTCAATAGAACGATAAGATAGCTATAAACACAGAGGATCAGATAGAAGATTTCTTTTAGCTCAGTAATAATCTATGTAGAAAAACTAAAGATATACCTAGGCTGTTGAAAAATAAGATTGGTGGTAACCCAAACAGCCACACCTCGGCACATGAGTCGTCTGCTGCGGTTGCTTCCTTCCGGACCTGGCCGAGTTCACAGAGTATCATTGCGAGGGGACCGAAAGGGTCACCATAGAGGCTTTAAAACATAAACTTTCTAAAGCGCGCGAATTATCGCTAATCATTTAAAAAGATGCAAGTAGAAGTTATCAGAATCGTATCACTTGCTTGTTTTTCACCCTTATTCTTTATATTAACCTTTGTTATTTACCTGTTTAGCAAGTTTTTCATTAATTTCTAATAGTACCGATTTAATAATCAATAGGTTTTCTTTACCAATACGTAAAAGAAGTTTATCACTATCATCTAAAGCTTCTAATTGAGGATCTTGGAATTTATACATAACACTGGTTCGGGTTACGTCCATTGTTGATTTAGGTAATTCCATATCAAGTACTCTAGTTATCGCATCTTGCAATGTATAGGTAAAATCTTCTTCGTAGCCCAATTCTTGATATGCTTCATCAATCAATGGCTTCATGTCCATATACCAATCAACTAACGTGGTGCTATCAACAGATCGAAGTAAATCAACGTATAAATCAAAACGCTTGCTTGTCTTACTATTCCATTGCCACACATTTTGCTCTCCTTCCGCATTGGCTGACTGCTCATCAACAGCGAACTTATCTTTAGGAGGTATGAAAAGACTATGTTCATAGGCTAATAAACCTTGAGAAAAGTTATCGGTAAATACAACAAAACGACGGACAATATCTTCGGTGACCAATAAGGGAATTAGCTCATTTCGCCAAGTTAAATCAGGTAACTTAGCTTGTAACCAATCATCACTTTCATTCAGTGTCGGTAGCGTGATAACCACGTCTTCGATTGCTGGTTGCTCTTCCTCAACAGGTTCTATTGGCGCTGGTTCAATAGGCTCTGCTTCTTTTTCCCGCAACTCAACAGGTTCAGGTGCTGTCATCACAGGCTCTTGCTTTAACAACTCACTAGAGTCTATTGGCCGTTTTTCAGTTTTTCCTCCAGAAAACTGCCATAAAGCTACAACCACTAAGATGAAAGTGACAATAAAAATAATGAGCGGACCTGAATTCTTCTCGCCCTTATCTTGCTCAATTTGTTGTGTAGGTTCTGAATTTTCCATTGTAATCCGAATTATTTTTGTTAATGCTGAGTGGGTATTATTGCAACGCTTTTTATCTTGTGATGCAACCACCAAATCGATTTTTTATTGTTTTTTATGTTCTTTTTTGTATTTTATACTAATCGATAATACGTATTACTTAAAAATAGCCGACTTCTTTAAAGAAGGCTATTTAATATCGCTTTATATACTCATCGATAATTTAACCTTATTATTGTGCATCTAATTGATTCTCAGGTAATGCGCGTATAAAAGCCGGCAATTGATTACAATTTTTTACAACTTTATTAATTAAAGGATAAGCACTCATATCGACATTAAATCGATGAGCATTATACACTTGCGCTACTAAGCAAATATCCGCGACACTCACAGTATCGGCAAAACAATACTGTCCTGCACTGCTCGTCAATTGCTTTTCTATTGAAATAAAGCCAACATTCATCCAATATTCAACCCATAATTGTTTCGCTTCATCTGCAATACTTAGTGTGTTGGTTAAATACTGCTGCACCCGTAAGTTATTGAGAGGGTGAATTTCGCAAGCTATATCTAATGCTAACGCATGCACTTTCGCTCTACTTTTTGCTTCTGATGGGTATAAATCATTTCCGTTGGTAATTTGTTCTAAGTAATCAATAATAGCCAATGATTGGTTTAACGAAAAATCACCATCAACTAAGGTAGGCACTAAGTGGTTTGGGTTAAGCTCACTATAAGCACTCTCGTGTTGCTCACCACCATTTTTAACAAGATGTACTGAGATTGACTCAAAGGTAATACCTTTTAAGTGCATTGCAATGCGGACACGATACGCTGCTGTTGAGCGCCAATAGCCATATAGTTTCATAGTATTTCCTTAATAGATTTCTTATTCTTTAAAAACAAAAATGCTAATTACCTGGGCAAGTTAACTACTGTAGTTGACCTGTGTTGATAATTAGCATTATTTGATTGCTTAAAGGCTGGTTTACAGCCGATTTAAAAGCTTACGTCAGCTCAATACTACTGCGCTTTATACTCAACCACTTTTTGATCAATTGAACCAAAAATACTTGCACCTTCTTTATCAAACATTTCAATGCGAACCGTATCACCAAAACTCATAAAAGGAGTACTTGGCTTACCATCAGCAATGATTTCTAACATACGAATTTCAGCTAAACAGCTTGAACCTACTGAACGGTCATAGTTTGAAATGGTACCAGACCCTACAACACATCCTGTTGATAATGGACGTGTTTTTGCAGCATGAGCAACTATCGTTGGAAAATCAAACGTCATGTCTACTCCGCAGTTCGGTTGACCAAATAATGTTTCATTTAAATGTGTAGTTAATGGTAAGTGCAGTTTTTTTCCATCCCAAGCATCACCTAATTCGTCAGGTGTTACGGCGACAGGAGAAAATGCACTTGAAGGTTTTGATGCAAAAAATCCAAAACCTTTCGCTAATTCACCAGGAATAAGATTACGAAGAGAAACATCGTTGACCAACATTAATAATTTAATATGATTTGAGGCTTCTTCTACTGAAATACCCATAGGTACATCATCAGTGATCACAGCCACTTCTGATTCAAAATCAATTCCATATTCTTCACTAGCAATTGCAATATCATCTCGTGGACCAATAAAAGCGTCTGAGCCCCCCTGATAAATAAGAGGATCGGTCCAGAATGTAGCAGGCATTTCTGCATTTCGTGCTTTACGCACTAATTCAACATGGTTTACATAAGCACTACCGTCAGCCCATTGATAAGCTCTAGGTAAAGGTGATTCACATGCTGATTGATCAAAAA
>OJBB01000125.1_pt1 | contig 29089 bp, 26 predicted proteins | sample 1590401 | NCBI WGS metagenome assembly OJBB01 (sample SAMN05416789, study PRJEB24817) | seawater metagenome | isolation source: Sea water | place: Canada:Atlantic | collected 2013-07 | reverse complement strand
ATGCCCGGGTGGTGGAATTGGTAGACACAAGGGATTTAAAATCCCTCGCCGAAAAGCGTGCCGGTTCAAGTCCGGCTCCGGGTACCATTTAAAGTAAAAACTTCTAGTTATCCCAAGTTATAATATTAATTTTATTCATAAATTTATTTTTTATAAAATAATATTTAATATCATTAAACCATTTTTCTTTATCTCTTTTATCATTTCCCTTACTTTCAGCTTCATAGCTAAAAAGATTGCAAAATAACATAGCCAAGTGAATCTACTGTTTCAACCTGCAAGTACATACAGATTAGAGCCTAATCTCACTAGTTATACTCACCTGTTAGAATGGCACCAACAGTACACCACCATACCGCTTGATAATAAATACAGTAAATAAACTTTATTAGTAACCTGTTAAAGTGATAACTTATCTAAAATAAGACAAGTATGTCATTAATTGTTAAAAGGATACGTGATGTTTGTGATGAGCCTTTTGTTTCGATATTTATTATTATCCTGCCTTTTTTTAGTGATATCTTACCCTGGAAACGTTCATGCGCAGCAAAAGTATACTATTTACCTTGATGCGGACTTTAGCGGTGCTACTGCATCAAGTTTATCTATCCAGCAAGGTATTAATACTGCGCTTGCTGAAGTGGACAACCGCATTCAAGGCATTGAATTTGAAGTCGAGTTAAAAGACCATAGAGCAAACTCTTTACGCAGCCTACGTAACTTAGAAGCCTTTTTAGCTGATGACCAAGCATTGATGGTTTTTTCTGGGTTACATTCACCTCCATTATTAGCCAATAAATCCTTTATTAACGATAATAATATTCTCCTGTTAGACCCTTGGGCAGCTGCAGGGCCCATAACTCGAAGTGGCTCAAATGAAAATTGGATTTTTCGTTTATCTATTGATGATAGCAATGCTGGTAGGTTTATAACTAACAAAGCGATTGAGCAAGGTTTTGTTAAACCTTATTTATTATTAGAAGATACCGGTTGGGGACGCTCAAATGAAAATACTATGACTCAAGCCTTAAAAGATGCATCCATAAAAGCTGTAGGTGTCTCTTGGTTTAATTGGGGGGTAGGGGAGAATCATGCCAAAGTGTTACTTAGAGATATTAAAGCCAGTGGCGCAGATGTTATCTTTTTTGTTGGTAACTCAGCAGAAGGAGCAACTTTTACAAAAGCTATGCTTGAATTACCCCAAAGTATTCATTTACCAATCCGAAGTCATTGGGGCATAACAGGGGGAGACTTTACGGAGAATGTCACCGCAAGTCAGCTTGAGCATATTGATTTACAATTTATACAAACTAATTTCTCATTCCTCAATGACAACTTATCTATACTTGCTAAAAGTGTCTTAGCAACAGCAATTAAATCAAATAGTAATATACAGCAGTTAACAGATATTAAAGCTCAAACTGGTTTTATCCATGCTTATGATCTCACTAAACTTGTCATCGCAGCCATGAATCAGGTTAAATTAACGGGTGATAGAAACCAAGATAAAGACCTAGTTCACTATGCTTTAGAGCACTTGAAACAGCCAGTCCAAGGGTTGTTAAAAAGCTACCAACGACCGTTCACTCCTTATAGTAAGACACAGCGCAATGCCCATGAAGCCTTGACCATTGAAGACTACTCAATGGGAAAGTATACCTATAGAAATGAGATTATTTTGCTTAACTAGTTCGCAGATAACCATTAAAGTAATATTAATGAAAGTATTGAGTGAGATAAATGATTAAAAGTACTGTTTCTTTTGCTTTAGCAAGATTTGTATTTGTTAGTTGTGTCGGCTTAGCGGTTATTATTACCAGCTTAGTTAGCACTCATGTGGTTGATCTCGTTAATAGCGAATACGAAAAAATTGCTAAAGGAGAGATCAGTGCACTAAATAGTAGCTATCGAGTCTTCCTCAATCATCACCTGATTTTATTGAAAGAACAGTCTCAAGAGTCACTCTTTGTTCAAGGAATAATGCAGCCTAAGAGAAATATAGGAAAAATCAAAGACTATATGGCAGGCTTAACAATATTGGGTTTAAAATATGAAGAAACCTTGCTTGATTTTGAAGGCACCACATTACATTCCACCGCTGCAACTCAAACAAACTATAAAGAATTTCCATGGGTGAAAGCTCTACTCAATGAAGAGCAGTCTAGCTCTATTCAAATTCTAGCCATTGATGGACAGTATTACTGGTGTGTTGCATTCCCAGTCATATATAACAAACATGTAGAAGGCGTCTTACTGGCCAATATCCCTTTAGAAACAATCCTTGCCGGTCAAATTGATGTTGAGGTTCTAGATGGTTTAATGATTGAAGTGGTGAAGGATAGCCAAACCATTGCTAAATTTGGTAAACATGCGGTTGGTATTAAGCAAACAATACAATGGGAAGATGCAGGTGTTAGCTTTAACTTTACCGTTGATGAAGCGTACAGAAACAATGCGCTATCTGATTTAGTTATCAAACTAGGCAGTTACATTATTCTTGCAATAGTGCTAACAACGCTATTGGCTTATTTGTATGGCTATCGCTATTTTGTTAAACCAATTCTTGCACTTTCCCAGCTAACTTCTAGCCTTGAAAAAGGTCATGAGCCGGATGCCTTGGAAGGTGATTTAAGGTTTATGGAGTTTGCGAACTTGTTTAGTCAGTTTAATCTCATGAGTGAAAAGGTGGCACGGCGTGAACGTGCGTTAAAAGAAAGCTATGAAAGGCTGTCAAATATTAATGAAGAGCTGAAGCAGAGTGAATCACAATTAGTGCAATCTGAAAAAATGGCGAGCATTGGTGTTCTAGCTGCGGGTGTTGCACATGAAATAAATAACCCTATTGGTTTTATTAGAAGTAATTTAGAAGTACTTGAAGATTATTTTTCTGATATTGAAAAATATTATCATGAATTTAACGACGGACTCGTGAGTGATGAAGATCAGGAAAACCATAAAAAATTAGCTAAAAAGTATGAGCTAGAGTTCCTGTTTGATGATGCACCACCATTGATTAAAAGTAGTATCTCAGGTGTTGATCGAGTCTCTGAGATAGTCAAAAACTTAAAGACGTTCGCTCGTGTTGACCAAGTGGAAAAAGCACTTACCGATATCAATGAAGGATTAAGCGCTACTTTGAACATGGTTCATAATGAACTTAAATACAATTGTAAAGTGCATGTCGATTTACAAACCTTACCGAGAGTACATGTATTTCCAGGTAAGTTAAATCAAGTGTTTATGAACCTATTGATTAATGCAGGGCAATCAATAAGCGAGCAAGGAGATATATTTGTTAGAACATTTGTTAAGGAAGGAAATATTGTTATTGAAATAGAAGACACTGGTAGTGGTATAGATTCTGAGTATATAGCGCAAATATTTACCCCGTTTTATACCAGTAAACCTATCGGTCAAGGTACTGGGTTAGGGTTGTCGATTAGTCATCAAATAGTTGAACAGCATAATGGTAAAATAGTAGTGAAATCAGAGATAGGTAAGGGGAGTTGTTTTTCAGTTTACATACCCATTCTTTGAATCAATGAATTACCAGCTAGCTTCAGCTGCTTTAACTAAAGCGCTAAGCTAAGCATTAATACCAATGGGAACAGCCTTATTACTCGAAATTGAATATGCCAGTTTATTCCAATATCATCGCTGGTATTAGCTCTCTAATCCGTATGTGTAGAAGCTAAGTAAAGATCGAAACAAAAATATCAAGAAAGCCTACTTGTGCCATTGAGCAAAAAGGGCTTTTTTTTAAAAGTACCTAAACACTTAAAAAAGTTGGAACCTGACTTCAACAGGCATAAGTGAAACTTAATAATCATTCGAAACATATCATGAAATGATCGTGTTAACGTCCAGTTCAAGGCTCATACCTGTAGTTGAACTTCCACCATTCTATTTTCTCGGTTGATTAATATTACAGTTATAGTGCTGAAAAGTGGTAATACCTAAACAAAAATCAGTTGATGGAAGTATCTTTATTTTACTTCACAATAAGTAGTAAAAATAACTGGGCAAGCATAAACATAATGATTTTCTCGTCCATTACTTGTCCTTCCATTTGAATAACTACGTAATCCCAAACATTGAGAATGAAATAGACACAAAACCGCTGACGAACCAATCAGGTAATAGGCTCATGCACTCAAATCCCCACACCGAAATGTGTGAAATTGACCAGGTTATGGGATACTTTTAAAGTATGTTTTTTGGAGAGATTCTTGTGCTTCAATACATTATATTTTTTTCAAATTAAATATCAGCTCTTTCGTTCATGAAAACAAAGGTGGCTAATAAGCCTAAATTTAGTAATATATGGCGATAAATAGCAGTAAAAACTTAAGGAAACATTATGAAAATATTTATAGCCATCATGGTAGCTTGCTTGGCAGCATTTCTGTTCCATCATGCGTATGGCATTGAAGGCGTTACCCTAGAACGCTGGGGTTATATAGCCGGTGGCGTTATCTCAGTCGTTGTCGTTTTAGCACTTTTCATCCCTAAACAGGAAGATGGGCAGGAGCGAAAATTCTAAGCTATTTAACTAAATAAGGTTACCTGAATCATAATTCGAAACTTTAAGTTTAATGAAATCACATGCCCTCAATTTACAATCTAATGCCAAATCAAACATCATTAATTCGTGAAGGTTATTCGCTAAATCGAGCCTAGTTCTAATAGACCAAACTTCTTCAAGCTTAAAGGGGAGTTTTTGACCGTCGAGCTGTCCTTTATTCCAGCTAGGTTTTGGGGGGTAAGGAATAATGTTGTACATGATAGTGCTCCTTTGTTAAAGGGACTATAAGTATGGTTGATAGTTAATGTTCACACTTGTGCGCATTGGAGACATTAACTATTGGCTGTTCTTTCGGTCAACTGATAGCCAATTGCTGACATTAGCTTTTGTGAAATCCTGTTCATATTTAGGGTAATATTAGCCAAAACTTTCTGCTCACTGGTGGGGCTGGTTTAAGCTCAAAACTGTCGGAGCATTTCATTTCTAGAATTAAATTATTTCCTGAAAGCAGACATTCAGAAGCTAGTAATTAAATTAGTCTATTTTGGGTGCACCTCAAGCGAACTACACTGCTCTTCTCTATTTTGGGGAAAGCGGTCAAGTGGAAACTGAAAGACTACTGTTTCTATCGCATTTATCCGAAAACCAAATACATTCAATTTCAACCATTAGTGTGCAGCGTTCTCTTTAATTAGCTCGATTCTAAAAATTGTTTAACATCTTGATATTTTGTTCGTCCTACTGGTAACTCGATACCACTTTGCATTTGAAGTGAGTATCGACCACCTTCCTTGATAGTTAGTTTTTTCACAGCAGCCATGTTTGCAATGTATGACCTATGCACCCGGAGAAAAGTGTTGGGTAATAACTGCATTATTTTTTCAATATTTTTGGAGTGTAAGGCTGTTGAATCAGTTTCCCCTTTTATATGTATTAAAGAGTAATGTCCTTCAGCTTGAATATAATCAATATCAGCAATAGATATCATCTCGATGCCTCCAGCTTTCTTTATGCTGAGATAACGACAACCATAATAGCTTCGCTGTGAACTATCTAAAAATCGAACAAATGCCTTTTCTAGTCTTTCTGATGTAAATGGCTTGGCAACAAAGTCAATCACTCCGTACTCAAATGCTACAATAGCCTTCTCAAAGTAGGCTGATATAACAATCGTATGATAAGCTGCTGCAACATTCTTTTTTAAAAGTTCAAAGCCGCTGCTCCCCATCAAATTTAAATCTAGAAGCAATAAATCAGTGCTATTTTCACTTAAAAATTGTTCTGCATCGACAATATTGTTGAAACAACTTATTTTGGGATCGTGAGGTTCAAGAATTTCAAGCGTTAAACGCTTAATACGACTTAGTACTAGCGGCTCATCTTCGATAATAACAATATTCATTGCTTACTCACTAAATGCATAGTTTGATACCCAATATTGGTTTTCTTCGTAACTTTCGAATTTACTCATTTTGCTACTGTTTGAGTGATTTTTAATTTGGTCTACTTCTGCCAGTTTGGCCCTAATATATTGCTCACCGGTTCCTGTACCTTTGTGATCGACTCTTTTGTCGATAGGCGTTTTGAGTACAATGTTAACTCGTCCTTTATCTTGAGAAATAATTAGATGGAACGATCGCTCCGATGATATCTGGTTATGTGTAAAACAATTCTCAATTTGGCTGTGCAAAATAGAAGGCGGGATAGAAACCCCTTTTATTTTTCCACTCACATTGAGGTAATAAGATTGTTGGTAACGAAAAGACATGATCATTAAGTGTTTATTACACAATGTTATTTCATCCTCTAACGGTATCTCTTTTCTTATGTTCTGGCTTGTTAGCTGTCTAAATTCATCACTCAAAACCGATATAAACTCTACCGCAGACTTAGGTTTTACTTCGATTAATTCCATTAGTTGGGTTAAGCAATTCATCAGAAAATGTGGCTGCATATTTCGCCTCAATAGTTCGGTCTTTATTCTTTCTGATTTTAGTGCTTTCAGCTTATTCTGCTGCATTTCTTTTATCAGAGAAACAAGCATCATCATTACGAGTAAAACAAATACAAAGCTGAAACCAAATTCACTAAAGTATTCCGGAATAAAATAGAGAAAAAGCATACTCAATAGTAAAATGGTGACGTTAGCTTTTCCTTTTCCATTGAGCTTGATGTTTTTTAAGTTTATAAAAAGTGCACAAAAAAGCGCGCCGCTGAATATCAGTGTGCTGGTCTGGTCATAACTTGATTTTACTAAACTTAAGCTAGTTAATATTATGATAATGACCGCGACATAAACCTTTTTAAGCGGAAGTTTATAATTAAACAGGTAGAAAATAGGTAAAAGAGCGCTACTAAGAAACGTAAATGCATATATCATGGATAACCTGAATACATGCCAGTCATAGGTATAATCTACCCAAAACTTAGCTTGTTCCAAGATTAAGATGAAAGCTGAAGATAGGCAAAAAACACTAAAAATTTGATAGGCGAGTTCTTTTTCATACATCCAATATAACAACTGAAATATAATGCAAAGTATTAAAGATACGCCTATAAATGTTGCGCTGAGAACACTGAGAATAAGTACTGAATAGTTAAGATCTGGCTCGTCCACAATAGATAAAATATACCCAATGGAGTCAAGCTTCTTGCCAATATGAAATGTTGATATTTCTGCGCTTAATAAATGTAAACCACTACTTAGACTTTTTTCTGGCAGCCGTACAATAGTTTTAATGGTTCCTGGTTTTTCAGATTCTTTAGATGCACCAACGATACCGTTCTGACTAATTAATTTCTGATCCCAATAAAAACTAGAAGCGCCTGACATTCCTATAAGGAGTGAAGGATTGTCAGACAATGCATGCCTATCAACTTCAACCCAAGCTCGAATACAATAGTGAGAATTTTGAGGCAAATTATCAAATGAAATAACTGACCATTTGTCATCATTTAGAGACAAAGAGTGGCATTCAATTGTATTGCCTGACTCTATTGGGCGTACTTTTATCCCACTGAATTTATTAAGTTTATTTGAAGTAGGTTCAACTGCCTTTTCATTTGCATTGGCAGGTGCAAGCCAAAACACCATCATTGCTATGCATAGCAGTAGTCTACTCATCAATTTGTGGCCTAATAATTAAAATTAATCTGTACCCATTTTACCTGCTCGCTGGCAAAGATAAATGGTGTTTGTGCATCATAGGTGCAGTTGATGAATTTACCCATCACTCAGTCTAATAATTCACCATAATGACACAACTCCCTGACGTTTCACCTCGTTTTAGGTGGTTAACGTAATTTATTATAGTGTTCAGAGGTAAATATGATGATGAAATTTGTAAAATGGTTAGGTCTCACTTTCGGTTGCATGGCGCTTTGGCTCGCATTAAATATAATGAGCATGAATCAAGGTTGGTTTGTTAGCTCAGACATTCCGCATCAAGATAACAATGCCTTTATACAATCAATCAAACACTCGTTGGATGAATCATCGAAGGGCAATGCAGTAATGCATCTTATAACAGCCGGGAAAAAATTCGATAGTTATTCTCTCTCAAAAGGAAAGCCGGTTGATAGTGACACTGTTTTTGGCGTCGCTTCAGTGGGTAAGTGGGTTGCTGCAACCGCAGTGATGACCTTAGTTGAAAAGGGAAAATTGGACCTAGATAAACCTGTATCAGCATACCTTACCCGATGGAAACTTCCGAAAAGCGCCTTTAATAATGATGATGTAACCGTTAGAAGATTGTTAAGCCATACTGCTGGTATCACCGATGGGTTAGGACATAATGGTTTTAAAACGCGGGAGCAAATTCAGCCTTTATCTGAGCACTTGGCTCAGGCTAAAGATGCCGATGATGGAGTTGAGGGTAAGGTTATAGTGGGTATAGCGCCAGGAAGCACATTTAAATATTCTGGTGGCAGTTACAATCTCCTGCAATTATTGGTTGAAGAAGTTTCAGGTAAAACTTTTGAAGACTATATGCAGGGGGCGATATTTACACCGCTTAAAATGAACAATACTTCCTATAGGCACGATGAGATAAGTAACCTAGCACAGTATTTTGATGAAAATGGTGAAGTACGAAACTACCCATTTTATACTTCGCTTGCTGCAACAGGGCTATATACTACGGCTAATGACTTGCATAAGTTCTTGTCGATTTACTTTCCTGGCGCAAATAACACAATCCTTTCTGAAGCCTCATTGTTAGAAATGAGAAAGCCACAAGCGTCAACCATGGGGATCGATATATGGGGCCTAGGCACTATGCTATTTGCAGACAATAATGAAGGTGACTTTATAATAGGGCACGGTGGGCAATCACCTTCCCTAAATGCAACAGTAAGAGTAAATCCAGCAAATGGAAATGCCATTATTTTGTTGGAAACAGGCAATCGATCACTCGCGGCAGATACAGCTACTAAATGGACTTTGTGGGAAACAGGCAACCCAGATATATATATGCTCAAGAATTTAATTCCGGCGATGCTTAAAAACGTTTCAATTGGCTGTTTAGTAATGTTTCTTGTTAGTTTAGTTGTTGCATGGAAAAAAAGAAGCAAGTCAGACTAACCTATAATCTAGTCAGGTAAGTTTGGCTCCTTCCAACATACAATGAATTGGAGCTAATCACACCAAGTAAGGAAACTCCATTACCATTAAGTTGTTTCGTACAACCAAAAAATGCAAGCGACGCTCGGAAAATCCACGTCACTTGATTTACACTTTATTAATCACCAACCAGGAATGCTCTATGGATCTTGAATTTAATGTTTTATATTTTCTAATTATAGGTTGTGAAATTTCGTTTTTGATTTTGCTTTATTCTGGGTTTGCCGCTAGGTATCTTCTTGGTAGGAAGCAACTTAGTTTTTATTTACTCTTATGTGTTCCACTGATTGATTTACTTCTTTTATTGTTTGTAGTATTCGATCTAAACAATGGTGTAAATGCAACTTTTGCTCATGGTTTGGCCTCTGCCTATATTGGTTTCACTGTTGCTTTTGGATCCTCGTTAATTAGCTGGTCAGATAAATGGTTTGCTTACAAATTTTCCGATGGACCACGTCCATCTTCAGAAGCTAGGAATGGCTGGGCACTCGTCCTTGAGGACTTAAAACTATGGTTTCGTTGTTTGGGTGCCGTGGGGATTATATATGTATTACTCCTTCTAATAATTAACTTTGTGGGTGATCCTAGCAAAACAGAAGCCTTACAAATTTGGTTGAAGATCCCTTTTTTCACAGTGTTATTTTGGTTTGTCTTTGGACCTTTATGGAGTCTCTTATTGTGGTGTCAGCCCTTAAAAACTATTCATTTTCAACATATTGATAGAGTCATGTTTTATGCGTTCTTTTATCCTATGAGATAGAATGCCATCGTTATCAATGAGCTTGCAATAGAAATTGAATATCGACGCTTTTTCTGCAGTGACTCGCGCTAAATGTTCATTATATCCACGAAAACTCTAATGTCCGCAAGCCTCATTACTGCCGTTGGCAAAACAAAGTAAACGACTCATAAGATTCAACAACTGAATCCAAAAATATTATTGGCTTCAAATGTCTTTGTGATACATTTCAACCTCTGGTTGCATTAGAAAAGTAGTTTAAATAATAAAAATGAATTTAATCGAAGAATATAAAAAACAACAAACTTGGCGAAATTGGGAATCTTACCTAGATTTAATACCTATTAAAGAAACAGATATAGTTTTAGATTTAGGCTGTTCAGTTGGAAACGTATCACATCTACTCGCAAATAAGGTATCTCATGTAACGGGAATTGACCTTAACTCTGATTTTATTCAATTTTGTGATGAAAACAAATCATCTAATGAACAATATATTTGTTCAAATTTTTTAGATTTAGACTTCAGTAAATTTCCCTGTATAACTGGTTTATGGGGAAGTTTTTCTCTGTCTTACTTAGCCGATCCAAAGCCATATTTAGACAAGGTTTATATGAAAATGGATAAAGGTAGCTGGATTGCACTATTAGATGTTTCATGCTTTATTTCTGGCAATATGAATAAACAGAGTAAGTTTTACGAAAAAGTTAGAAATTTTGAATTAGAGTCGTGTAAGTCAGGTGTATATGACTTTAACTTTGGAGCCAAGCTTAAACCACTACTTAATCAATCGGGATTTAAAGTGATTCATTGTGATGAAAGTGTTCATGACGTTGAACTGAACTTTAACGGCTGTGCTAAAGAGGAAGTGGTTGCAGTTTGGAGAGCTAGGTTAAGCAGATTAGTCCTTCTTAAACGGCTTCTAGATAGTGAATACTGTGAATTTGAACGAGAGTTTTTAGCTTTTATCAATTCTGATTCTCACGAACAACGTAATAGCCTACAATTTGTTGTTGCGATAAAGTGATTAATTGTGCAATTTAATAACAGCTTTTGGCAAAGTTAGTATTAAAAGTACTGCTTCTAATGATCTCTATGGTGGCTTATTTGTCTGTCAAGATGACGGTAGCTCAACGTCTAATGAACACTAAAACAGCTCAAAAATCTATTGGTGTTAACGTCCGGTTTCGTATCAAAGTGATCATAAAACAGGGTTGTTTTGACCAGTGAATTAGGTCAGGTTTGTGGCTAATGCCCTTAGAGTGATACTTTAGACGTTAACTATTTCAAAGTTTAATTAAATTTTTTGAAAGGTATTTTCGGTGCTTAAACGTAATAATTCCAGTTGCTGGCTTTATTTAATGATTTCCACCTTTATTCAGAAAGAGGAAACTTTATTTAACTTCTATAGTAAGATATAAATTCAAAACATTTATTCAACCGTCACCGATTTTGCTAAATTTCTGGGTTGATCGATGTTTTTTCCTAGTATTTGGGCAGTATATAAAGCCAGTAATTGCATAGGTACAACGCTGATTATAGGAAGTATGGATTCGGGTATTTCTGGTAATTCAAAGAATTCATCTTCTTGTGTTTTGATGTGCTCTCTAATACTGCTATCACCAATGATAAAGATAGGCGCATTTCGAGCTTGTACCTCTTGAATGTTTGAAAGTAACTTATCCGTCAGGCTATTTTTTGGTGCAAGAATCACAACAGGCATTTGTTCATCAAGTAATGCTATAGGTCCATGCTTTAGTTCTCCTGCTGCATATGCTTCGGCATGAATATAACTAATTTCTTTTAATTTTAACGCGCCTTCCTGTGCAATAGCGGTGAGTGCACCACGACCAATAAAAAGGATGTTTGAGTATTCAGATAACTTTTTAGCCATCAATTTCATTTCATTATAGCGCTGTAAAACTTTTTCCATAATAAAAGGCAATTGAACAAAATTTACTTCCAGCTGCTTTAATTCATCCCGTTCTATAAAGTTTCTTTGTTTTGCGGCTTCAATAGCTAAGTTATAAAAGATTGCTAATTGACAGGTAAATGCTTTAGTTGAAGCCACACCTATCTCTGGTCCAGCATGAATTTCAAAAATGGACTTTGCTTCTCGCGCTATGGTGCTGTTGGCCACGTTAACTAAGGCAAGTGTTTGAGACTTCTTACTTTTTGCATACCGCAATGCAGCTAAAGTATCTGCTGTCTCTCCTGACTGAGAAACAAAAATCGTTAACTCATTATCAATGATGATAGGTGAACGATAGCGATATTCTGAAGCTATATCTATTTCAACTAGTATGTTAGCGTATTTTTCAAACCAAGTTTTTGCTACAGAAGCGGCATAGTAGGAGGTGCCACAAGCAACAATGGTAATTTTATTTAGCGTCTTAAAATTAAGTGCTGAGTATTTATCTTTGTGATTAGTAACAGACAATCTTTTCAGTAAATCTACTTGTTCAAAGATTTCTTTTTCCATGAAAGAACTGTGTTCGTCTTTTGATATTACTTTGGTGCAATGCTTGTGACTAATGTAGTGAATCTTGTTATTAATAGTACCATTACATAGTTTTATTTCATGGGTATTTAGTTTTATCAATTCGTTGTCTTTAGGGTAATAGATCTTGGAGCAATCAGTTCCTAATGCCATAGGATCCGACGCCATATAAGCACTGTTATGACCTTCTGCTATAACTAAAGGACTGTCTTGCTTAATTGCATAGATATTACGACTTGACCCATTAATCAACACACCTAGGGCGTAACTACCCTGTAACTGGGCGATAGTTTTTTGTATAGCCTCTTCCTGAGTCATTTTCTGGGTAAGGTAGTGATTTATCAAATGGGGTACCACCTCACTGTCAGTTGAGCTATCAAAGTGATGACCCCATTGCATTAATTGCTGCTTAAGATGAAGGTAATTTTCGATAATACCATTGTGTACGACAGATACTTGACCACATTGATGCGGGTGAGCATTGGTTACATTGGCTCTGCCATGAGTTGCCCAGCGTGTATGACCGATGCAGCAATCACCCGTTAGAGGTTGCATTGATAGTCTTTGTTTTAGGTTGTTAAGTTTACCTTGAGCCTTGATTGTCTGGATTTCATTATTAGATAATATTGAAATGCCTGAAGAGTCGTACCCTCTGTACTCAAGTCGACCTAACCCCGCTAAAACAGGTTCTATTGCTGACTCTGCTACTGCTCCGATTATTCCACACATATAAAGTTCCTTTTAGTATTAATCAATATTCATGTATAGCGTTATCACTGCAGTTATTAGGCCATTAAATATAGCTAGTAAAATCAATGCATTGTTTGTTGTGTTTATATTTATGTCGCATTTTACAACGTGTTTTTTGCTAATTAGGAATACATTTGAGAATCTGAGAGTAGCAATGCAAATTATAATATTGCTGTGCTGATAGTTTCGCTTGATGAGAGATTTTTAATAACAAAGTAGGGTCATTGACTAAACGTGCTAGTGCTTTACTTAGACTTTCTCTATTATTTGGAGCATATTTTATACAGTCATATCCGTCAGTTAAGTGTTGATCCCAATAAGCGTTATCAGCGGGAATTACGATAACGAGTCCAGTAGCCATTGATTCCAAAATGGATAGCCCAAAAGGTTTACCTTTAGCAGTAGAGATAAATATTGATGAGTTTGCACTATTACTATTTGAATTTTTAAGGTTAGTTTCCCTGTAAATATTATTGACCTTGTTAAGGATATATATATTTAAATAGGCATCGCTTTGTGGCTGAATAAAACAAACCTTGGCAGAGCATTTATTAGCGTTTTTATAGGTAATTTCATAGGTATTATTGAGCTTACTAACTGCATCAATAAAGAGTTCTAAGTGTTTCCATTTTAATAAAGAAGCGGCTGATAGAGAAACAATTTGATCATTACTCTCTTTTAGTTTACTTGTTGAACCGATGATATTATTTACGAAAGGAGTGACTTTTTTATTTTCCGTGTAGTTATCGTTATTTTGTGATTTTAATCCTTGTAAAATAGAGTGATGAGTTGATGGTAAATAAAATATCTGATTTGCTCGCTTTAGGCCAAAATCTGTAACCTTAGAGTTAGCAATACCACCGTGAATAAGTTGAATTATTTTTATATGAACAAGTTCACTCAGTAGATAAAGAGATAAATCAACACACGGACCAGACAATCCGATAACCTTTCTGAATCTTTTCAATTTCATCATATTTGAGATCAGAGAAAATAAATAGATAAAGTGTTTTATGAAGTAAAGTAAGCCAGTTGTTTTATTTTGCAGAAAGGGAGGAGAAAATAACTGAACGAAATGCACATTGCTATCGCGCCATGACTTTTCATCATTTGAAATAACCCAAACGTCGATACTGCTGGGTAGCTCAGAAACTATTGTTTTCATCACTGTTTTAGACCCGTTTCTAAACGGTACAGGATCATAAATTAACACCCGTTTAATCATGACTTTTCTCCCATGAAAATCTCAACGCAAAGTGTTTATAGCTTTTACTTAGAAAGGCTTTTATTCCTATTTTAGTCTGTAATTCCTTATTTTGCTTAATATTTATCTTAATATTTATCTTAATATTTTATTAGGTTTTACGGTGATTTACTCGTAATCAATGAGACTCAAAGTTCCTGAAGAGTGCTGTCCGTATAAATATAAATCCTGAATTACAGACAGGTAATAGTAATTCGCAGAGTTCCCTATAAAAGAGTTAATGTTATGATAATAAAGCTTTATTTATTAATAATGCTTTATGTAAGCAGTGATACCATATAGTAATAATAAATAATAAATATTAAATGCTATGTCTTAACGTATTGAATTTAATGTTTTTTATGGTAGGTTGTTAAACTTGAATCTAGCATTGAAACTGATGTGCCTATAGAATTAGTTGTTATATGTACCGGAGGGAGATTACTTTGAAATTCACCATTGCAACTTTAATTCAGGCGCTATTCGCATTAATTGGTTTAGGAATAGTAATGTATTCCTATATTGAAAGTGATTTGAGTATTTTCATAAGTATTGTCTTTTATGTTTTAGTACCTTCATTAGGCGCTTATGGGACTTATTTTAAGAAGCGAAGTGCGATACTTGTTTCTCTCGTTTTTTTTATCTCACAAGTTTATCGAAACATTAGTACTGATAATCTAATTCCAAATATTAGGCCAATAACAATTTCTTTTCCTTTTGGTGATTTTTCAAATGGGCATGGATATTTAATTGATTTCTTTGCTATTTTTATGGCAATATTTTTAGCTTGGTTACTTAAAGAAGTAATAGCTACTAACAAGCTAATAAACAAGAACTTAAAATAGTTAACTGTTTTTAGTTTCTCAACATTTTTGTAAACAACTTTGCCCATCACAGGGCGTTAACTGGCTTCGTTTATGCCACTATTTTAGTAAAGGAATAATAAATAATGAAAAGCACAAAGTGGTATAAAAATCCTGAGATGATAGTTGCGCTATCTGCTCTACTTATTGGGTTGGTCACCGCTTTCACTTCCATTTATTCAGCCTATGTAGACCGTGAATATGCAAGAGCCTCTGTTTGGCCAAGGCTAGAAATATTCAGAAGTTATAACGGTAATTCATTTAGCTACGGAGTAACTAATAATGGTACTGGTCCTGCATTAATAAAATATGCAAAAATCCAATATGGTTCAAAATATATAAAGACATGGAAAGATATCGAGTCATTTAATAATATTACGCAGTCGCATATTGGCAATAGTACCTTATCACCTCAAAACAGCATTACCCCTGTTTCATACAAAGGAGTTGATGCTGAGGTTTTTGTGAAAACAGATGATTTGATAGGTATAGAGCTCTGTTATTGTTCTATTTACGAAGAGTGCTGGGTAATTGATAGAGGTAATCTACCAACACCTGTAGAAGGTTGTGCTATCGATAAAGAACAAAAGTTTCTACAATAATCTGCCAGTTAACAAACTATTTAAACGAGATAAATACAGTTGACTGTTTTCGTCCCTCAATATTTTAGCCAACTATTCTACCCGCGCTTAGCAAGGCGTTAGCAATACTAAAGAGTTTGTATGAAAATTAATTTTAAAGTAGCCGAATTAGAAGACTCAACAGCCATAGGATCTTTAGTTGTAGAGCTGACAAATGAAATCAGTGAATTAACAAAAGCGCAGCATTTTGATATTAATCTCAATAGTACAATTGAGCGTTGTCGTGAACTAATTCGTGAGGGTCATTACGCTGCAATTGTGGGTAAATATCAAAATAAGCCTATTGCAATTGCTACTTTTACAGAAACATATGCTTTATACGCAGGGGGTAAAATTGGGTTGATTCAAGAGTTTTATATTTCCCCTGAATGTAGAGCTACGGGTGTTGGAACTATGCTAATCGAACAAGTTAAAAAGTATGGCAAGCAACACGACTGGTCTTGTATTGAACTATGTACTCCACCGTTACCTGAATTTGAACGGACATTAAACTTCTATCAACAAAATGGTTTAATTCCTGTTGGTGGTCGTAAAATGAGGCAGACCTTGGTGTAAGATATTGTTAAAAAGGCGCAAACGAACACGTAAAATTGACTGCCTTTAGGTAGATGGAAACTATTTATTAATCAGAAGAGGTATAAAATGGAAGTTTTAGAAAAAGCAATTGAAGGCGCGTACAAAGCTCACATCTCATCATTATATAAAGTTTTATCTCAATCGCTATTGTCTGCTGGCGGTGATCTTAATGAAATTTCTGCCGCCGAAATTAGGTTCAAAAAAGGTTTGGTTTTTGCTGCAGATGTAAGGAGTAAAGCTAGAGCAGCAGCTGGCTTATAAACTTATCTAAGAAAATAAAAGCAGGGATACACAAAGCTTGCTCGGTTCCACTTATTTCAACAAGCATAACTGAGCTTGTTAAGCGAAAGGAGTCTTAAATGTCATCTGTGCCTAAAAATAAAGAAGAGTTACAGCAATCAATAAAGGTAGCCTTTGAAAAAATTTTAGCGGATTACTCAACAATCCCATCTCAAATGTCACGTGAAATAGGCATCGCTGGTAGTGTGAAAGGAACCGAAATTAGTGTTAGTGACACCATTTCTTATCTGATTGGGTGGGGGAAGCTAGTTTTAAAGTGGTACGATTTAAAGTCTAAAAATGAAGCTGTTGATTTTCCAGAGACTGGATATAAATGGAATGAACTAGGTCAATTAGCTCAACATTTTTATTCTCAATATCACAGTTGGCCTTACGATAAGCTCATTCATGAGTTCACCGTTACCACTGATCGGATTTTAGTATTGATCGACTCTCTAGATAACCAAAAGCTTTATGGTGAAATTTGGTTTGATAAATATACGTTGGGAAAAATGATTCAATTTAATACATCATCACCAATGGTAAATATGCGCGGTAAAGTAAGGAAGTACAAAAGAGTGAATGCTATAGAATAGTAAATTCACCAAGCTGTTAAATACGGATAAAATACTACTCCTTCATCGTTAATGCTATTCAACTATTACTTAACCCTTTATTGGTGCGTTATAGTTACAATAGGTCCCCTGAACTCTATCTTGCTTTGTAAAGTTAGCCATATAGAGGCAGCTCTTAAACCTTCAAAGCACTCTGCTCAATTGTCTTTTAGTTCAATAAAACAACGATATTTATCGAACCTATAGAGGATTTAAAGTTGGCCTATTCATCTACTCTCTGAAGACAGCGTCCTCTTGGTTCATCGCCTTCATGAAGTACAATATCTGAATGAAGAAATTGTGCAGCCTCTGCAGAACCTTTTACCTTAGACGCACTGCGTATTAACATATCTGATTCAAACTCAGATAGGACACTCTCTCTGATCCCTTTCTCTCTCCATTGAGAAAAGGGTCTACATCCTTTTGATATGCCTCTAGCCAAGGCGAGTGCATCTAGTAAAGCTTGATTTGCACCTTGTCCTTTGAATGGACTCATAGGGTGTGCAGCATCTCCAATCAAGGTCACTTGAGTTCCCTTCTCTAATAGCTCTTGCTTGAGTAGGGCTCGGTCGTATACAGGATAACCAGAAACTTGAGCTTCTAGTGTTGCGGATAAAATTTGGGGAATAGGATCGTGCCACTGACACCTTCGGTATGCTTCTTCTTTGAGTGCTTGAGGTCCTAATGCACTCAATGCTTTAGCCTCTTCTTCTGGCATTGGATAGCTGAGTTGCCACATGACCGAGTCTGACGAATACGGCATGATGTAGATGCGCTCGTGACCATTGGCTGTTTGAAATACCGTAGCAGAGTCTAGTAATGAACTTTCAAGCCCGTCGAGAGCTGCCAAAGGACAAATCCCTAAAACAACGATGCAACCTAGATATTGTAAAGGACTGGCATCTTCACCGATTAATAATTTTCTCACTGAACTGCGAATACCGTCAGCTCCTACCACAAGGTCTGCTTTGACGTGCTTCACTTCTTCCACACCTTCAACCTGAAAACTCAGTTCAACAGCTTTATCCTCGCTTTCCTCCTTATATCCAACTAACTGGTGTCCCCACTGGACCTGATCATGTCCACCGAGCTGTTCAAGCAAGGCTAAGCGTAATGATTGTCGTGCGATATGAACATTTCTGCGCTTAACAGAGGATTTTATATCAGAAGGTAGCCACTTTCTGATCCCCCATTCACCAATAACTTTCCCTTCGGTAGTATGAACAACATGTCTTGTTGAGATCAGTCCGTCTTCTAAAGAAAAGATACCTAATCCTTCAATCGCTTTACTGGCTTGTTGCAATGTAAGTCCATAACCTTGGGATCTAGCATCGAAACTGCTATCGCGCTCATAGAGTGTAAAAGGAATACCACGGTGCATACACGCTACAGCTAAAGCAACGCCTCCAATACCACCACCAATAATCGCAACGTGTGGGTAGTTTTCAATATTTTTTATAGGGTGGTTAGCCGATTGAATTAAACCTGAACCGCAACAATTCAAACAATCATAAAGGTGGCCTTTAGGGCGAACGGGTGCCGTGCCTTGGTTATTTTTTATTTTAAATTGCTCTAACTCCCTCTGATAGCGGAGTCGAACTTTTTTACGGAGTCGCATGCTTTTTTTGCCGCGTCCCAGGCATTCCTGACAAGTAGTCCAGTTAACAGATTCATTTTCCAACTTTTCTACATCCTCTTTATAAAATAAGGTTTTGATCTATGCTCAATAACATACATCTTAGCCGATACCGTGGGTGCTAGCCTAATAGAAACGTTGTAATTATGACTTTTATTATCATTGTAAATTTTTGTACTACGCCCGCAGTCAACGTTGAGAATATGCTAACTATCTTTTATAAATTTTAATTACTTGTAATGAATGATATTTGCTAACCATTGGGTCGTTTGTTGTATCCATGAAAGTCCGTATAGACCTACCAAATGTTTAGGCTTTAATTTACAACGAGGATCCGATAACAAGGTTCTCGCCTTAGAAAAATTACCATTACCGATATTGAGTTTCGCTAGGTGGCATAAATGTGCTGCACTATATTTAAGCATATCTCTAGCACTACTTCTTTTTATATCCTTTCTGGCTTCTTTCGTTATACGAACGCTGAAACCACACTCCGTTGATGGAACATTAGTTCTACTAGCTTGGTTTTGTGCATCTTTATGATAAAGAGAGTGAATATTTGGTGAATAGGCTATAGGCGCATTTAAAGCAACGCGACAAAATAAATCTTGATCTTCACCAATAGGCTCATTAAGGGGAAAACCACCAATGGACATAAATAATGAACGCTGAATAACCATAGAAGACATGGTAAAAGGTAAATCTCCTTGAGAAGCCACGTTGAAATAGTCGTCCAATATCACACCTTCTGGATTGGTATTCTCTAGCTTAATTTTTGCATCACAATAGTTGTCTTCAGATTCGACTATTTGATAACGTGTGGCAAAAAACTTTGCTTGTGGAAACTTAACAATTAAGCGAGCAACTTCATCTAAAAATAGTGGTAACCATTGGTCATCTGCATCTAAAAAGGCAACATATTCATGACTAGCTAAGGCAACACCATTATTTCTAGCAGCTGAGACCCCTTGGTTTTTCTGATGAACCAATTTAACATTTTTCATGTTAGCCTTTTTGACTAGGGCAGGACCTTCATCGGTAGAGCCATCGTCAATCACAATTATTTCTGCTGCAGGATATTTCTGCCACTCAACACTTTGTAGCGTTCTTAAAATATGTTCTGCTTTATTAAATAGTGGAATAATTACGGTAAAATTTAAATTGTTCATTTTGAGTACTCCAGTTAGATAAAGAATTTTTTAAAGCGTTATTTATAGATAAAGTAGGTTGCTGAAATGTAGTTGAGACACCGAGTGCTATTTGCGAAACGATTTTTTCAATGTTTAAGTTAAACAAATCGATTTTGTAGTCTTCTGGCATGCCAATTTCATCACACCAACCTTTACACTTACTATGATAATTAATAGATAAAACGGGTGTGTTAGCTAAGTAACCTAGAATAGAACCGTGTAAACGCATACTTACAATAGCTTTGTAGCCTGAAAGTTTGTTAAGCAAAGTAATAGGGTTTGGATCATACTTTTTTATGGACACTGGAATGTACTTATCAAGTAAACGGGTAATAATGTTGTTATTAATTTTCCAATCACCCAATACGTTATGCCCGTTAAACTCAATCAAGGTAATAGGCTCACCGGTTCTCGCATAAACGTTGGTAATTAGTTGAACAAATTGTTCTACTCTTTTTTCTTCTTCGAACTCATCAGTATTGCCCATGGCATCAATAGCAACTGAACATAAGGTTAAGGCAATACCTTTACGTTCTTTAGTCGATGGTTTGTATTGTTTTGAACACAATAATAATGGCGCCAAATCAAATGTTTTATGTACGTTTGCATGCGGCGCAATATTTCGAGCTATTGCTAAACTAGCATTATCTCTAACACCCACGTAACCACATTCATTTAAAAACTTTGCGCAAGATTTTTCAGCCATAACAGAATTAAATGGACCGATACCGATACCTACCGCTAAGCTTTTTTTCTGGTTAGCCAAAGACATTAACTGTCTTTTAAGGTTGATGTCATTTTCGCTGTGTAAAACCGAGCCACCACCAAAAATGATACGCTTACTCTGAATGGCAGTTTTATAATGTAGTAATCTATTTTGCCCTGGAAATTGTTGAGTAAACTTCAAAGGAAACTGATTGTCACTTTGGGTTTCTCTAGCGTAATCACCATATAAACCTACTTTAGTGTTATTACATCCCAAAATATTTTTAGCTGCCCAAGCCGTGGCGTACATTAGGGCGTCATCACCGCTATTTCGCATGCCGTAATACCCGACTAAATATGCATCATATTTTTTAAACATGTTTTTCTCCTGATTTTAATGGGTTAAGTGCAATACCAATCCATAAAAGTGCTGGCCAGTAAATAAAACTCAAAATTTCTAGATTTTCGAAAAACGAGTAGCAAATAAAAACAACGAGCATTAACGCAGCGGTATAACAAATTTGGCTTTTCAGGCTGTTCCAAAATAAATAAATACAGGTAAACGCTAAAGGAATTGCTAGCGCTAGGAGTCCTACGATACCCTTTACAAATAACAAGCCATACCAAGTGTGATGCGATCCAATAGGCATTCCTTCAACAATCTTAGGACCTCTTTCTACGATGCCGTGGCCCCAAATTGGTGCTTCTGACTCCCAGCGTTGTAATGCTAATACTTCTAACGTTTTACGTACGCGTGTCGATTCAGGGCGTGAGGCTTTGATATCGGCATAACTATTATTTAACCAATTAAATAAAGGTTCGCCCAATAAGGTAATAGCTGGGATCACTAAACCAATAAGGACTAACAACATTGGATTTTTGAAATGTTTATGTAAGAAACATAACGGGGTTAAGGCGATGTAAATAACCCATCCGGCACGTGATTGAGACAACAAGGACATAACAAAGCTGCCTAACAAACCCGCATTTCTCCAAAAAGAATCTTTTTCTTGGCAAGTGAAAATTAAAAATATACATGCCATAAAACCAGCAGCTGGTGCCCAAGGGGTAAAGAATCTCCAACGTCCAGCACCTGTTTCAGGGTTTAATCCGAACAAACTTACCGTAAAAAAGGTTTCGCCAGGGCCACCAATAACTTTTAAAGGTGAAACAAATAGATCACCATGCACACCAGCCATGTAAAGAACAATGGTGATAAGCGCAAAAATTAATGAATGGAATGAAACTATACATACGGCTCTAATGATTAATTGCGGTTTTATATCAACAAAGGCACCAAGGAATAAAAATAATGGCATAAGAGCCCAGCCTTTTGCCCAGCCAATTGATGATTTAATTGTTTTCGCCAAACCTAAATCCCAGTTCGAATGTCCAATCAATAACGCTAATAACAGAAACAGGCCGCCAATAACCCATAACCAAACAATGGCAGGGATAGCTGAGAACTGCTCTTTACCATTGACATACCAGCGCAATAAAACGACTGCAAATATCATCCAACCTAATACTGAACCCATAATATAAAGACCACCAAAAGCGAAGAAAGGGTAGGTCAACGTTAACCCAAACCAGATCAGCTTTTCTTCAGTAGAGTTAGGCGTTAATTGGTTTGTTGTCATAAGAGCATTAGTCCAATTGTGAGTAATACAAAGGCTGTTTTAAAAGTATTATGCGGTTGCAGTTTACTTAGTTTATTGCTTAAAACCTTGTTGTTACTCTTGGTATTGCTAAAGGTATGCCAAACTTGTTATATGTTTTTATGCTGTTGATAATAAAAGAGTATTAACTTTCGTGGTGTTTCATGATGAAGAGGGGAAGTGCTTGTGAATTGCAAAATACAAAGGCTATTATCATTTTGCAATTCATTACTTGTGGTTGATAAGTTAACTGTTACCTGAAGTTGTTACGTCTTTTTTAAGGATTATTTGAATTAACTTATTACGTTGCGATAAGATAATTAATCCTAAAGTGATAAATATAAATCCAGTTACCGCACTTATAAAAGCAATAATATTTTTAGGGCTACTTTGCTTCATTGGATAAGATGGTGTTGTTAACATTTGCAGCACTGGGTAAGATGCAAAAACATCTGACTTACTCGCTTCGAGTCGTGCAGCCGCAGAAGTAAATATTGCTTCTGCCATGTTGAACTCTCGTTGTAAGCGTTCCAATTCTACAATTTCTCGAGAATAAATTTTTAATTGATCCCCTAAGTGCAAGGCTGAACGACCTAGATCTTCGAGCATTGACTCTTGGCCTTTTTGTTTGGCATACGCATCAATTAAATCTGCAAATAACTCAGAACGTTTCGGGTTTAAATCTAAATTCAATGAATTAAATATTTCAGTAGAATTTACACCGTACATTTGGTTGCTTCGTTCGTTAATCGAAATACGCGTAAAGTTTAATCTTTTTTGTTGGGCTTTTACTTTAGGATGATTCACTCCCCACCGAGAACGGTACTCTGTTAGCTGGGTAATGCTTTCCTTTAACTCAGTAATGTAAGCGCGAAATTCAACATCGGATTGCAGAGCAAACGCTTGCCCCGCTAATTTGGGTGAAACACCCAACTCGTCGCTTAACTGATATATGTACTCTTGCAATTGCTTTGCTTCAGCTTTGACATAAAGGTGCTTTTCTCTAACGCCTGAAAGTGTTCTCACTAATTGGTTCATTTGATCGGTTGAAACGACAATTGAACGTTGTTGAAAATCAACAATGGCATTACGTGTAATGTTCATTCGTTCTCGGTATTGGTCAAGCACTTGTTCAATACTTTGATCTCGACGTAATACTTCATCCGCTCTTAAGTTACTTAACTCATCTTGAAGAGACTCATATAAGGCAAGCGTCTTTGCTTGCGCTAGTTCTTGGCCATTAGCACTCATCTCAAGTGAAATTATTGATGTTTGCTCGGTCAGTTTAATTCTAGGCTCACCAAGATCCTCCAGTGTAATGTCCAATTTTTTTGCTGCACGAGCTCTTACGCCCCGGCTAGATAACATCTCTTTATAGTTAACACGAGGGTTAAAACCACCACCAGAAAAAGGGGTATTGGTTTGTGAGACAACTTGACCAACGTTATCCAACGATACACTGTTACTGCTACCTGTGCCGGGTAATACCATTTCCATATCACTAGTAAACGAAGGCGCTTTATTTAAATAAATCATTACAAGCAGGGCAACCATGAAATAAGAAACTAAAGCTATCACTAAATAGGGGCGTTTCAATACAGCATAGATTTTTGCTCTAAATAATCCAAATTTTGTCAAAGGAACAATAGGATACTTCATAAATCACCTATAATAATTTGAATGGGATAATAAGGTCAGTAAGGGTTTTCGCTATATCTCGATAATTGGTAATGTCGGAGTCATAGCATGCAACTGCATCGTTTGGCATAAGATAAGGGTTAATTCGCGCTTTATTCGGCATTGTCATCAACTGTTCAACGGAACGTTCGATGACTTGAGTTTCACCCGTTATTGGATTTTTACTTGAAAGCACAACTCTTCGTGGTGCATTAGTCCATTCTTTCCCACCAACACAGTTAGCAGAAACGGCTGCTTGAAGTAATCGTGTGCCATAGGGCAGGCTTGTTGAAAATCGGCCAATAGCGGCACTAGAATTATCGCCTGCTGAATCAATTAGATTAGACATAAATACACGAAAACCTTTCGGTGTGATTTGGCTTGGTCTAACTAAATGGGCTTGAAAACAACCTGTACTAGGTACTATTACTCGGTCACCGGCGACTAAAGGATAATCATTGACCAGATCTCCACTTAACATGCCCGTCATATCTACTTGTACTTGCCAGCCTTTACGTATCAAGATTATTTGGTCTAATTTGGCATCGGGTCTAATGCCTGAAGCTGCTCTTATTGCTTCAGATAACAAACGTGTAGTTGAATAATCACCATAAGCTTCTAAATGTTCGGCATTTTGAATGCCAATGGGTTTTTTATTGATTAAAACTGTACCAGGTTGAAAAACAGCACCGGCAACGGCAACTTCAATTGATGACCAATTCAATACATATATTGTCACGCCAGCACTATCAGGTTGAAATATTTCTGCTCTAATAAGGGCAAGTTCAATTTTGGCTTCTAATTTATTGGTTGTCGCTCCACCAGCTTCAATAACACCTATAATCGGTAATTTGACATAACCTGCATTATCAACAATGTAACGACCATTAAAGCCTTCGCCATCTTCTATAATTACTTCAACTAAATCGCCAGGGCTCAGGAGTAAACCTTGTGCCAAAATAGGGTCGTTCTTGGCAGAAGCTTTCATGTTTGCTGTGTTTAAATTTATTGGTTTATCAGTTCTATAATTTAATGCCGCTCCCATGTTTTGAAACTGATCACAACTTAAGCCATCGGCATAAACACTGTTAGGTGCTTCTTCATGAATAAAGTCATCGCCATTGTCACTAGGATTACCATAAAAGCGAAGTGAGGATTTATCTATATTTTCAGAAGAATGCCTAGCACAACCTTGTGTAACTATTGCTGCTATTAAGGCAGCAAGTACTGGTATCATTTTGTAATTATTAAATCCGTGATACAGCATAATATTCTCCATGATGTAATTCGCTATATAAATAGTAATTGCACTTAACGTACCAAGTCTGGTTTTGTGTTTTACTTGTTGTATTTAAAAGGAATATTGTTTTTATTAGAATGAAGTATGAGGGGGTTTTGCAATGTGCAATGCATTTTTTTAGTTTTGCAAAAGGCTATTTGTCAGAAAATAGCCATAAATAGCTGAGAATATAAACTAAAAAGTGAATTGATAATGCGTTTTATCAATTCACTTTAAACATTGATGCCAAATAACTTAATTATATTGATACGCGAGGAGTTGATAATATTAATAAGCACCTTTTGCACTTAACACTGCAGGAATGGTGAGCGCTATTATTTTACAATCCATTAAAAAACTCTGCTGTTTGATATACGTTTTGTCTAACTGTAGTTGTTCTTCAAAATTAGTATCTGCTCGGCCAGATACTTGCCATAAGCCCGTTAGACCCGGTTTGGTAAACAATCTAGATTGAACGTTATTATCATACTCATAAGTTTCAATAGATAACGCAGGTCGAGGGCCTACCAAACACATATCTCCTCTAACAATATTGAATAACTGCGGGATTTCATCTATCGAATATTTTCTGATAAATTGTCCAATCTTGGTAATTCTTGGGTCGTTAATGTACTTTTTACAAACGCCTTCACGAGAACTTTGTGTAGGGTCTGGTTCTTGATAATTAGGGTCTGTTTTTAAATACATAGAACGGAATTTATACATTTTAAAATGTCGACCATTTTCGCCTACTCTTGTTTGAGAGAATAAAGCATTACCTGAACTTTCTACTTTTATCAGCATTAGCACTAATAAAAGTAATGGGCTTATTAATAGCAACACAATGAACGCTACAGATTGTTGTAAGATAACTGGGATGCCTTTATGTTTATAGTTTTTATCAATGGTTTTGTCAGTACCAGTAAATAAAGCGTTATTTTTAACATACTGTAAAATTTGAATAGTCATTATTTTTCTCCAGTATTTACTAAACCAAGAATGAAAGTTCTATATAAAAAAATCGGATTACCAACAACATAGCGATTAAATTTATTACGAGGCTCTTGTAATAAGCGCCAAACCCATTCCATACCTATTTCTCTTAACCACAACGGGGAGCGTGAAATGTTACCCGAATAAAAATCAAAGAGTCCACCTACGGCCAATGCAGTTTTACAGTGCAATTTATCTCTGTGCTCGAGTAACCATTGCTCCTGAACGGGTGAGCCCATTGCCACTAATAATATGTCGCAGCCACTGTTATTTATTGAATCGATAATTTGCTCAGCATTATTATCTTTGTTATAGCCATGAGCAGTACCAGCAATGTTAAGGCCAGGATATTGCTTGCATAATGCATTTGCTGCTTGTTCGGCAATACCGGGTTTAGCCCCAAAAAAGTATAAAGATTGATTGCTTTCAACACAGCTTTTACAAATATGAGGTAACATGTCTGTACCATTGTTATTACCATTAAGAAGAAATCCCGCCTTTTTCGCTGCTAACCTCATACCTGAACCATCAGCAAATAAAGCATTCGCATTTGATAGTTGATTAAAAAAAGTAGGATCGCTTATTGATAGATTGATTGAATGTACGTTGACGAAAAAACCTATGTTAGTTTTCTGAGCAGGTGTTTGTGTTATCCAATCAACAGCCTCTGCCATAGATGTGTTTTTAACGCGTAAGCCAAATAAAGATAAATATTTTGCTTTTTTTAATTTTGTTATTGCTCGACCATAAAGAACAATGGACATAAAACTTTTGATAATAAGCACAAAATAATCAACTGAATTGCCATTTAGCTGCTGTTCAAGTAGTTGCTCTTTACTCATGATTGTTAAACCCGTTTTAAGGTGTAAATCATATAAACTAAAAAGGCCTGCTTTACATTTTATTTGGTTCACTACACAAAACTGTATGTCAGGTGATAATCTGTGAGTAAGAGGAATACCGCAAAAAGAAAGTTTCCCTGAGTAAATATCAAATAAAACGGCGGTTTTGACCCAAAGACCAATACTGAAGTGATGTAAAGTAACCGTTCTACTTAAGGCATCTGTCTTATGTTGCATTGAAAATATGCTTCTTCTTGTGCATAGAGCCAATGCAATATTGATTAGAAAACAGGGAAGAAGCATTAGAATAAGTATCAGTGCGATAGGGCGATCAATAAAGGTTCCACTGTATTGATCATCAATGGAGTCATAATGCTTAAGAGATTGAGTCATCGTTTGAAGTGAGAATTTAGTATTTTTCATTTCAGTTAACCTAATCATTGAAAGTTAACTGATGTGTTGCTTAAGCTGTGCCAATCTGTGAATTATTTTTATCTTGTTGTAAAGTATAAGGTTTATCTTTTGTTTCTTTTTTCGTTGAAAGTGTAGGTGCAGATATGTTGCAAAATAAAAATTAGATTATCATTTTGCAACATATCTGTAATTTTTAGAGACAGACAAGTTTTCTATAGATAGATAAAATCTCATTTGTTTCCCGTGAGAGAATATCTTTATTAAGTTTCCTACTAGAGTCCCCCTTATTTTTATTACTGTAAGTTAGCAATCGTGCAGATAGAAAAAAAACAACTTTATGAAAGAAATTGTTTAGAAAGCCCGTTCTCATTGGGCCACAGTTATGATGACGAATATAATCGGTTAATTGATAATCGAATGTATTATTCCACTTTTGATCAAGCTCTACTATAAATGGAACGCCTTTACTTAATTCAATAACATGACCATTTTCTCCCCAACCGACATCATTCTCTCTTCGTACACTCTTAAATCTGGCATCGATAATCTGCGTAAGCCATTCTATGGTTTTTATATTATTCCTCGCTAAAAGCACTCCTGAATTGAATCTATTAGAGTATCCTTTTGCCATATAAACATATTTATCCGCTTGAAATACATCGGTTAATTCCGGACAGTTCTGATTAACCATGGTGTCGGCATCTAAAAACAATACATTTTCATAGCCAGATAACAAAGCCGCCCGCATTAAGGTTAATTTAAGCCAACAACACTCTACTCCAAGGGCAGATACAAAAGGGCGTGTTACGGCTTGATGAACATAACCGTATTTTTGTGCATAGCGTCGATGAGATTTCAGCTCTCGTTGGTACACCCATTGATAACCGTTTAAAGCAATACTGAGTATTAATGTTTTATCTTGCATATATTTCACCCTTGCAGTTAACCAATTATTTTTCTGTTATAGAAAATTAATAAGCAATAATTGCTCCATAGTTTTCACTAAAGTATTTATTCTTCATTACTATTGGCTATACGATTGAATTTCAATATGTTTTGCTATTATTGCTCATTAACGGTTATATTTATTTATCAATAATTTAATAATAGTAAATATCAACTATTATTTATCTATAGAAACAAATAAAGCCTTATTATAATTGCAACTACCATCTATTAAAGTTGTTGATAATTATTGTTTTATTTTTAATTTATTAAGTAAAAGTTATCAATTTGACCGACGTTACTCAACAAGCTGTTGAGAGAGCGCTGACTAACATTTGATGATTAATACTCGCAATTTTAAGGATTGGAAATGCAGAACTTAAATAAATCTAGAATTTT
>OJBB01000119.1_pt1 | contig 30165 bp, 25 predicted proteins | sample 1590401 | NCBI WGS metagenome assembly OJBB01 (sample SAMN05416789, study PRJEB24817) | seawater metagenome | isolation source: Sea water | place: Canada:Atlantic | collected 2013-07 | reverse complement strand
CCAGAAAGCAAAAAACCGCTAATCTTTCAATTAGCGGTTTTTCTTAATGTGGCGGGCAGAATGGGACGAGTATGGGCACTGGTTTTATTCAATAAAATTGCCATTGAAGTAACACACAACTCTCTTTTACTAATTTAGAGCATTATAATTTATAAGTCTCACTGCATTTCTTAATTTCTTATGATCTATGTGGATGTATATTGAACTAAAAATTATCATTGTGAGTACTAGAACATATCCCCAAATTGCATAAGCTCCTGAATTGGTGATGCCAGGAGTTATAAGCTCGGAAACTAAAAATATAAGAGTAAATATGGCTAATGGAACAAGAAACCAAAAGAAAATTCCGCCTAAAACTGTACGTGTTTTTAAAAACCTTTGTTTTGCAACAAACCAGCCGTCTTTTGAAAGAACATGGGTATGTCCACTTTCAAAAAGCTTTATCACAGCATTTTTATTTTCAAAGTGGCTTAGTATAGTTTTAATTGATGACACATTAACATTTTTAATCTTATATAACCTTTCAAATTCATCTTGTAACTTGGCATCAGACAAGCTTTGATAGGTCTCCTTTAATGTTGTTCTTTCTTCTTTTAAAGATGACTTTGTTTTCCTTAAGTGATTAACGGTTCTAATTATAACACCAGCAAATATTAGAGCAGAACCTAAATACTGAGGCCAGTCAAAAACAGGTTTAATTTCATCTGGTTTTATTCCATTGGATGTATCATAAACATACTTAATATAATCCAATATTCCAGGGATACCAGTAAACAAAAGTGTAATCCCTAACGTAAGAAAAACTTTTGATATACTACCAATTAGATATGTTTTTATTAGATCTAGAGTTTTATCTAGAAAACTACCTATTATCAACGGTTGTTTAAGTTCTTTATCATAACTATTAGTTAACCTGTCTATATAGTTTACAAACTCCTGCTCTTTCATAGGTAGAATATCTGCATCCAATGCTGCTCTTTCCAAAGCCATATGCTCTATCCATGACTCTCGCCAAGGCTTTTCAGTCCACATGTTAGCAATGCCTTGTAAAGCACGATAACTTTCTTCTCCTGGAATTTCTTTTAATGAAGAAAACAAAGAGTTTCTAGCATCTTGTGCATCATCTCTTGAGGTTGGACTATATGCTCCTCCACCAGATCTAACAATATCATCTTCTTCTCGAATATATTGATGCATCAATTTATATAACGTAACTAAACTTGACACATTCATAAATTGTTCTCTATTAGTAAGTGCACCAAATCCTCTTCTATCGTTCAAGGAGTTTAATACGTTAATAGCTAACTTTGTTGCATCTTCACCACTTAAAGATTCAAGTTTTTTCTCAAATAATATCAAACTATCATCAGGCTCAGTACCTATAAGTAATGCCCACCACATATATATAAGTACGTTATCAGGCTCAGACTCAAGTTTGAACTTAGCTAGCTCAGCTAACCTATCGTTACTTAAACCAGATAAAGATATAAGCCATATCGATTGTTTAAGTAACTGATACTTTGAAATCGTACAGTCTTTTAAAAGATCGTATATGTGGTTAGAAATATCTTCGTGTAGGTATTTACAACTGGAAACTAATTTATCTAAAACAAAACTTGAATCATCTTTTTCTGATTCATTTTTGTAGCACCACTCCAAACAAGGAACATATACTGAAAGAACCTCTAAAGGATACTTAGCATAAACTTTCTCCATCCAAGAAGGTATGTCGTTTAACTCACACAATGAAAGTCGAGTAGCTGAAATAGCATCTTGGGCACAAATCCCATCTACCCAATCTGGATCTAATTTATTCTCAATCTCAATACCACACAGCGCCATAATAGTCGCGTAGGTCGTTGAATTCCTTTTACTACCTTCGGAAATTAGAATTTCATCTTGAAAACACTTCCAATATTTAACTAAGAACTCAGAAAACCTATTCGCAACTTCATTGCCAAACTTTTCAATTAACGAATCGCAGTTATCAACTAAGTAGCTATTACTATCAAACGAATCCTTACTTACATTGTGATAAAGATGAAGTTGAACATTTGAGCTATTACCTTCTTCGGCATACTCTAGGGTATCAACCAAGTTCATATTTTCTTTAATATGCTTCAGCCATGATTCTGTATTATCTCTCTCTTCCTGCTCTTCTTTAGCTTGATCCTCTATATGTTTTTTACGCCACTTTTCATCTTTAATTTCCCAATCTTCTTTTTTAGGATTTCTAAAGTTTTCTAATAACTCACTTGCACCAGGTAAACTTTCAGCAACTGCATCTAACTTTTCTTCATCGGCAGGTTTTCTTCCTTCTTGCTTCACTAACTCCCATGCAAGGGAAAACGCTACGAACTTATCATCAGTTAATTCCTTTGAATCTACCCATTCTATTGCTGGTGTTAAACTCTCATATTTAAATTTCCAAAAACTTGGATAAGCACCTGCTTGAAACCATTTATTGAGAGGTATAGCTGTACCCGTTTTATCGGCTTTAGTAGCTAATCTGGCTCTAGATTTATCTACCTCAAACCAAAATAATTCATTATTTAGTTCTTTCCATGAATTTACTATCTTCTGAAGCTTTTCATTTAATTTTCCATCGCTATGATAGCTATTTTTATCGTATGTGCTTACCTTTGATAATGAATCTAGAAGTTGAACATCTATACTTTCAGCCCTTTTATGGCTAATAATGTTGAAAAGTAAGCGTTGAATTACACCAATTAGCCATTCATATTTTTCAGATATTTCACATCTAAACTTATTCATATATGGCTTTTCATTAATTAATGGGGATAGAAACTTAATTGACTCTATAGATTGGTCTATATCCAATTCTTCAGCAAATCGTTCAATATAATATTGAATATCCCTGCCCCTCCTTTTTATCGACATATCAAGGGCTGTAATAGTCTCTAAGAGCAAATCGAGTGGTAGCGAATGACCTAACTCAGAAACCACAACTGAAAAAATTCTGTCACTATCCTTTGGGGTAATTTTCAATACTTCTAATGCATGAGTTGATATGACTTCTGCTTTAGAAACAGACTTAATAATCCTAAGTGCTAGCGTTAGTGATAGAGGATCGATATCTTTATCTAAAGACATATTAGTAGCTACCTCTAAACACTCACTCATAGAGCTAGATTCTGCTATCTGGAGTAAAATTTGCCTCAGGTCTTTATAAGGATAATATTGCTTTAACAAACAATTAGTTAGCCCACCCAACTCAGGGGTGCTAAACCTTTTAATAGCAGCCGAATCAAATGTAATGAAACATTGTTCTTTTTTACTGTATAACTCGCAAAACTTAGAAATAAGTTGCTTACGAGTTTCAATATGAAGCTTCGAAGAATCACCACCATCTATAAATACTTCTGGCGATCTCTTTATAACTATTTCTGCAAATTTTTTATCAAGTAACACATACCACGCTAATACAGGCTTCAAAGATGGCACTAAAACTTCTACATCATAAATTTCTTTGTAAAACAGAGAGTGAAGTTGATCTTGAGAGATAGATTTTTTCTCTACTCTTTTATTTATCCACTGAGCAGTTAAGTACTCTCGAATCAATCGATGCGAAAACCTGGACTTACCATATAATGATGGTTCAAATATCGGACGACTTAATAAAGTTTCAATCTCACCTTGCCCCCAATCCTTCAATATTTGCTCTATTGTTAATGCGTTGTCAGTAGGTTCACAACCAAAAACAGTCACGCTAGATTGCTTACAAAATGTCATTGCCGCTGCAATTTCTTCTGCCCCTTGACTGAGCTTTGAAAAAGATAAATCAGCTAAATCTCTTCCTAATTCTATTGCACGAATTTTCGTAGTGATAGAGTTTTCAACTAACTCAAGTCTACTTCCAATTTTATTATGTGACTTCCAATACTTAATCAAATCAATTAAATCTAACGGTCGGTTAGCAAAATCTTCAACTTCATTAACACTTAGTTGGCGAGTAAATTCTGTTATGTTTTCAACACCTTTTTCTCTGGAGAATTGCTTAATATCTTCTGTTGAAAGGTTATTAAAGGTAAATACATTAAACCCTTGTTCTGATTCTGTTTCAGAATTTGGATTAAAATTATGACAAAGTTGTTCATTTACAAACTGAAGGTCAGTTGCTGCTCTCCAAGCCGATCCCCTTGAAGTGATATGAATACAAGCTCTCTTAATTGATGAACCTAACTTTATATTGAAAGCACGAATAGCAGAACTAAAGTCCCTTTCATTTTTTAGCTTCGCTTCATCTACAGAATCTAAGAAAAAGTATGCTGTTTCATCGCTGACTAACCACTCATTAAATCTATTACTATTATCACCAGCAGATTCAAAAGAAAATTCAAAGTCACTTTTTATATCTTCTAACCTAAGAAAAAATGAATAAGTGCCTTTGGCTTTTAATTTAGATGCTTGGTTCTTTATTTCAGCGGTTTTACCAGAACCTGCTTCAGCAAGAATTATGACTCTCGAATAATTTAATAGCTGACTCCATGATTCACCATCGAATGAGCCAAGAAATGAAAAATCTGATAGATCCTTATCGTCTCCTTCTATTTTAGGGACCCTACTAAACTTTCTGTCTAATTCTACAAACTTTTCAGCCATATTAGCCTTATCCTCTCAAACTCTTTATTAGTTTATTCTTTGAGTTAAAAACGCAATAGTCAATATACTAAAACGTCATAACTAAGCATTTATGTTTTTGCACTTAGGAAACGCACTGCATCCCCAAAACTCATTCCCTGAATTTTTACCTTTGGTTGCTTTACGTAACACCATTACAGCACCGCACTTTGAGCAAGATTTAATACCAGACTTTTCTTCTATAATTTCTCTTACATGCTTAACGTGTTTACGGTCTGTTTTAAAGCTACGTTCCAACCTACCACTTTCAACTTGTTCAATAATAGTAGCGACTTCCTGTCCATTGAAAACAATGTCACTTTTACTTTTGATATACTCAATACCGCCACGAGCAAACCTTACATTTTCTGGCATCTTCGTTTTAAAGGTACTGTCACCAATGAAGATAATGACTGAAAATATAGAATCACTCTTTGTTTTCAAACAAGTTTCTAACGTTTTGAGATGCTTATAGTTTTGGTGAAGTGGGTTCTGAAATTTTGATTTGAACTTATAGATTTGTTGCGTCCATTGCTTTTGATTAGCACTACCAAAGATCCAACCTTTCATATTCTTGGTTTCAATGACAAAGATACCGTATTTGGATACGATGATGTGATCTATCTGGGTAGTTCCGTTATCAGTCGGAAGCGTTACGTTTTTAATGAGATGATAATCATTTTTGTCTAAGAAAAATTTAATGAGCAAGTTAACTTGCCACTCACCCAATACGCCTTTAAACCATGCAGACTTTATGACGATAGCAAATATGAAGATCGGTATTAAATACCAAGCGGCACTGATCATCATATTGAGATATATTGTTAAATCCATTTGCACAACTTGATTATCCTATGATTGTGATCCTATATCAAATTTAGCGAATACCTGTTTTAGCCAAAGCATTCATACGCTATTACAGAAGAAAGAAAGCAAACCTACTTTAGTTTAAATTCTTTTCTTAGTAAAAAGCCACTCCACAAAACACCTATGGAGGAAGCAATAAGTAGCGAACCAGCGAAGAAGACAGAACAAAGATCTATATCTTTTGCTTTATCTACTAAAGGTAGTTTTGCACTAATAGTGAAAGTTGCTAAAGACAAAGCTCCTATAACTGTGCCCCAAAATAACTTAGTTTTACTTTTAGTTATTTTTACATGAATCCTCAGGTTAGGTCCTATTGGATAATTATCATCATCGTCAGACTCTTCTTCTGTAAAAAGATCAATAGACGCTAATTCTGATTTTAAATATTGACTTGTACTCCCCCTAAAATGAAAATCAATCACTGAATAAGGTCTGAATTTAACACTTGAACGATTACATACAATATTGTCTGTAGAATTAACATTCAATAGACGTTTTTTCTTTTCCCCATGTGAAGAGTTTTTATATATTATTTTGAAAAATACATCTTCATCATCTTTTAAAGACAAAGCATTGTTTGTAATATTTAGATCTTTATCAAATTTTTCAAATTTAGGAATCTCACCTTTTATTTTCAATGAAGAAAACTCTATCCGCCAGAATGTATCCTCCCTAAACTGTGTGTCTAGTAGCTTCGTAACAATTTTGTACCAATTATTATTACTCTTTTTGATATCTGATGGAGTAAAATCATTCAACATCCCCGGAGTTTCAACATAAGTATGAAAATACTTAAAAGGAATATTGCCCGTAAATATTTGATCTAATTTCCATTTTAAATTTTCTAATACTTTTGGATCAGGGTATTTTTTTAGCTTGCAGTCGTAAACCATCTTGCTATCGGTTGGATCATCTTCGTTTTCGATTTCATCACAACTTATTACTTCACTTAACCTAAAAGGAATAAAAACATCTACTTCATCATTTGAGTTAGGTGCAGGAGTGTTTTTGCTAAATCCCTTCTGTTCCCCATAGCAATGCAATACGTCAATCTTTTTGATTTTTTTTTCTTTCAACTGTTGAAACAAATACCTACTTTTACTATCAAAGTATTTACTTGAATAATCATATCTAATTATCATTTCCTCAGGAGCAGCAAGGACATCGTGTAGGTCTTTATAGTATTCCGGTTTTGTACATGTATCCCAAATAATTACAAAGCTCATGCTTTTTCCTCCAACCTTTTAACTTCCATAGTTTTCCACCAACCAAACAGACTACTCCATGTAAAGCTTTTAGGTTCAGAACATTGAATATTGCCCTGCACCAATTGAGTTATATATGAATTACATAAAAATCCTATATAAATACCTCTCTCAACCTTGGGAAATATTTCGCTATCAATTCCGATCATTTGAAGAGCACTTTTTAAGGATTGAGATTTCGTCATTTTTTTAACAGATGTAGCACTTTCACAAAATAGTTTCGAAGCTTTATAAGTTTCTTCAGATGATATTCCATAGAGAATAGATTTAGAGCTAGCTTCTTTATGGAATACCCAATGTCTACTGTTTTTTCTTTCACCTTTTGCGTAAGACGGCTCGTTCCATAAACCATGGGCTGCTTTTTGACACCTTGAATCCCGATCAATATTTGCATCTTCAGAGTATTTCGCTAGAGATCCTAGTGATATTCTATTAAATAGAGGAGCATATAATCCAAATCCCGCTGAAGATATTGCACATAACATTGGAGATTCATATTTATTGTAGTACTCACTAACTATCTCTTTGGTAAAAACAGTCATCGCTAGAAGCTTCGTTAAGCGGTACTCTTCTTTATCGTATGGAGCTACCGCGAGAATGCAATTGATTTGAAGGATAGACTTAAGCCCCTTGTTTTTTATATCCCTATCGACATAATTATTTTTAGGCCACCCAAATAAATCATCTCTTCCACCGCTTGTATATGCAGCTGATCCAAGTCCCACTATTCCAACTATATGTTTTTGTCCTGAATTTATATCTACGTGAAATATAAGCAAGTCCATTACCCTCCCCTTACTTTTGGAGCTAGGGATATTTTGGTGCATACGAAAATACCAATGTATGTCTTTTTCTTCATTAGTTGTGACAGGATGAATAATAAGATTAAGCTTTTCAATTTCTACGGGTGAATTGGTTAAGTATTTCCCTTCTTTTAATAGCTTTGCAATCTTTTCCAATTTATCAGAATTAGAACTCCTATTTTTATTTTGGAGCTTTTTAAATGATTTGTTGTATTTGTCTCTCTGTAAGCCATCGGCTACATTTTGGGGTAAACTCACAGTATATGTATCTGCGTGTTCGAGAGCATGATGACTTAACTGAACATCAAAGAAACCAAAGTCCTCAATCAATGAATCAATAAAATTTTGCTTAAGGTGGCTCAGAGGTCCATTAAGGTTTTTAACATATTTTCTCTCAATGAAGTCACTATCTTGAAATTTCCATTCGCCCACTCCCCAAATAACCCAACCATTTTTGTATTCATAATCAATGGGGGTTTTTAATATTCTTGGGTTTTTTAATACCCAAGCATAAGTATTTTTGTACGGTAAACTTCTTGTATCCGCTATGTCCTGATGTTTATCAAAATTTTGTTGTAAATCATTTAACCTTAACGGACCTTTTGATTCTACGATATCAACCAATCCATATATTCGGCTTACCCCTTTTTCACCACTTTTGGCTATCGCAATAGTTTTGAATTTATCTTTAGCTACATTCGTTGAACGTACTTCCCAAGTCTTTTTACCTGACAAAATTAATGATGCCCAAGGATCTCTAACCAAAAGTAAATTGTTGATTGTGATTATCGAGTCCATATATATTCCTTTAATAGATTGTCTTCCTACTGCCCATAATAATTTATTTATTTAGCTTTACTTTATTTGCAAATATCAATTAAATTAAACAGTTACTGTTCTTATGATTTTATAATATGACACTACCACATTTGTTTTACATTGACTATTTTAGATCAATATTCATCACTTCATTTCCTTGCATGGGATCGCAAAGTCCACATGGTAATGTTCATCATGTCTAACCCATGAACGTTTTTTCGAAAACTGGATATGCTTTTTAAGATAAGGGCCATATGGTGTTTTGAAAAGCTCAGATTGTAATTTAGGATCAAATATTACTCGCCATAAATCGACACCTTGTGACAAAGCTTCTTGGTGTAAGGCAACTACATGAGCAGCCAAAGCGACATAGTCGATAGAATATTCTTCATATTGCCCTTTACTATCAAATTCAATGTTGTAGCCAAACTTATTTAAAGGGTGAGTTGGCAGATGCACTGATTGACCCGATTCGTCTAATACAGGTGTCATAAAGTCTACCGATAAACCATTACGATGAGTTTTATGAGGTTTGAACTGACCACCTTCTTCAAAGCCAGTTTCAGCATACTTAAATATTTTATCTGGCTGCTCTAATTCTAAAGATTTATAGGCGTTTACTATGATATTTTTTACTTGAGAGTGAGCGTATGTTCTGCCTGCTAAACGAGCAACAGTGCTGTAAGCGACAAAGTTAGCACCAGAGCTTGGTAGCTCTACCCCTTTTTCCAAACGCCCTTTTGAGGTTGTACCGTAGCATTTACTTTCTTCTGCTAAAACAGCGTTGGAATACAAACAAGTAATTAATATACTAAACGTTAATATTTTCATCTTTCCTTTATGACTTCCCTGCTTTTATTTTTAAGCTTTTCTTTTTTAAATAAATTCCATAATAAACTGCTGCGCCCAATAACCCACTATATAAACATAACTTGTGCAACATCGTCACTGAAATCAGACCTAATAACGGATTATCTAATAAAAATGGAAAGAAGGGTTCAACATCTGAATGCATAATACTATCAAGTAATACATGACTAAAACTGCCAACAAATGCACTTAGGAATACTACCCCCCAAGCAATTGATATGGGATTTTCACTTTTAGAAATACCTATCAGCTTTAAACCAAGTTCGGATAAGTATTTACCTGTTAGAGCAGCAAAAATAGCAATTAGCACTGCACCAACATAGGTATGGGTAAAACCATGAAGATGCCCCTCTCCCGTTATCAACACAATTAGTGGTTGGATATCCATTACGATTTGAGTCCAGCCAAAAACCATCAAGCTAAAGCTACTTTGTAATATGGCTTTAATAAAAATCCCTGGCCCCATATGTATTGGAGTAAATGGCATTATGAATACCTACAGTCTTTAAGGATCAAGGATATCGCCTCAGTAACCAACCGCGCAGACTCTTTTGGGTGTGCTTGAAGTATGAAATGAGGTCCTTCAATTTCTATATACTTAATATTGCTGAACACTTTGGTGAACTCTCGACCTTTCTTTGATGAGATTAGCCTGTCTGAAAGTGCTTGAATATAAATTGAAGGTATATCCGATGTTGTTATTGGAAGTCGCTGCTGGCTCATAATTTCTAATCTATTTTTCAATACGAGATCAGGTATTGATTTAGTAACCGTAATAAATTTTGATAAAAGCTCTTTTGATGCCCCTTGACCAAGGAGTAAAAACTTATGAAAAATTGTTGATAATGGTGCTGAAGCCAAAGATTTAATGGGCAATCGCTTAGCTATCTGTAGTAAATATTTATTAGGTGAACTAAGAAAGCTAGCAACGAAAATAACACCTTTCATATGTGAAGGATTTAGCTTAAGTAGCTCAGGAACAATGCCGCCAGCAAACGATTCAGCTAATAATACATAATCTTCAGTTGGCAACTGTTTATTTATAACGCTAGCTAAAGTAGCGTGTTCTTGAGGGCCAGATTCAGGCAAAGGAATGACTAAATAGTCTCCATCATAGTACGACAGAAACTCTGTAAAAAGATCTCCTGTTCCATCCATTCCTGGCAATAAAACTAATGTTGAAATAGCTACTATCCTTGTACGTTAATATTTATCTATTTACTTGGAATTAATTAAGTAAATTGAAAACAAAACACCAATTAAATACTGTTAAATTAATACGTTACAATATAAACAAATCTCTATCATGACAATATCACAACTGATTGTGAAAGACCATTTATGAGCTAAAAAACGTATTGTATGTGTGAATCATTATTGGATGAGATGATATAAAAGTTTTAAAATACCTTATGTTTTCAACCTGAGGTTTAGCTAATGAATACTGTAGTCAAAGATTGGTGTTTAGTTGATGTCAATAACAGTGGTTTCCTTATCGGTTCAGTCCTATGGGGCATAGTAGTTGATGATTCTAGCTGCCGTTATCTAACCAACGATTATGTTTGCACTTCTGAGATAATAAATATTCACTATCAGGTCATCACAACCCATAGTGGCAGCATTTATCAGATAATCGGTAGTGGGAGACATGTAACTATCGATTATGATGATTTTGAGCTTCTCAGGCACGGTTTTAGTCCTGATCAAATATTGGCTCTACATATGTCAAACAGCCTGACAGTCCACTGATAATAAGCGACAAGTAGCTTTAGCCTGAATCGAAGTATTATAAGCTAACAACACCAAGGATCATTTACCCAGTCTTTAATAACCTTTAACTCTTTGTCACCTAGATATCGCATTGCTTTGAACAGATTAAATTCAAAATCCCCTCTACCACCTGTCCATACTTCTAGTGCAAACCTGCACATTATCGATTGACCAGAGGAACAAATACTCAAGTAATCATCAACGCGCTCTTGTAGATACCTACCTTCTTCGAAATCCCAAAGCGGTAAGAGATATGGTGCGCTAGCTTCAAGCCATAACGCAAAGGAAGCTTCATGAGGTAATAAGTTGGCATGTAGTTGATAATTCATTTTGTTCACCTAATTTGATTTCACTTAAACCAAGTACTAGGACAAAAAAATATAATAGTCAAACCAAGAAAAACAGAAATAACCATACATTTCAATTAATTAAATGATAAATATATAGGTAAAATCCTTCAACCATTTTGGCTAACCTGTTGTTTACATTTCTAACCTTCAAGTTTATATTAATTAATAAAGAATAAAATATATATAAATCATACAGATAAAAAAATTCATATAATATTTTCAGCTAATAAAAGGTGCCTTTATAATGTTTTCTTATCGATGTGAGTGGCTAATCTACGTATTAGATTTTCTCAAAAACTTGGTCAATTCTAAGTTTCTAGAAGTTAAGGGGTTTTAGCTATGATTTAATTTACAGTAATTTAAATAAATAATTTTATGTTAATTATATCAATGCATTAGCGTGAATTAATTGCTGATTTATTTTGCTTTATCAGTTTTGATGAACTTTACTTTGATCAAATGTTAAATTGATAAGTTGAAATAAAATGAATAATTACCAAATCAGTCAAAATGAAATTAATCACTTCCCTCCTCAAGATTTGAATTTAAATTCCATTACCTCAGGAATAATTCCGTTTGGCTTTGAAATTAAAAGAAGCCAAGAAGAGAATAGTTATCTAGAGCAAGTTAGTAATGAAATAAAAATAGTGAAGATGATACATTCTTTATCTCATTCTGCATTGAACTGTAAATCGTATAATTGTCAAAGCATTACAGATGAACTGAATGAGTTTGGTATACAACGTAGGGGTACAAACTGGACTGTTAGATTAGTTGAAACGGTATTAACAAACCATATCTACCTTGACAGCAACATCTTCATTTTAAGAAGAAAAAACAAACAAGATGAGATATTTATAGTCGAAAATTTACCAATTATCCCTTCTCAAGTATTTGAAGATAATCAATCGCAGTTTAATAGTAAACCCAAATACACTTGTCGTTCTACACCTTTAAGTAGTCATTATGAGGTTGTTCAAAACCCAAAATTAAAACGATTAAAGAATACTCAAAAGTTAATTTCATCAAAAACGTCTAACAAAGACGCTGATATAAATATTGATAAAGCATTGCTTAGTGAAATTGCTAAATGCGGCACATGTAAAAGTAAGTTAACTCTAATAAAAAATGAATCAGGTTTTAAATATGTATGTAGTAAAAATAATATTAAAGAATATGACTTTTGTAGCTTCACCCCGATCGGAAAGACATATTTAGAAACAAAAGTAGTTACATTTTTGAGAAGAACCGCTTTTAAGCGTGGGTTTTCAAATGTGACCAATCAACAGGTTGTCGATAAAATAGAGCAAATTTCTAAAAACAACATTTGCGATATAGTCATTAAAAGCAAAAAAGATTCTACTGTTCGTATCAAATTGCTCCCGACTACTAAATAAAAACACACTAAATCAGATACCTTTATCCCCAAACGATACCGTTTGGTAATTCATATCCACTAAACTCCATATGAATGACTCGTCTATGCTTTGGAAATCTAGCTTTACTAGAAGCATGTAATATTAAAGGTCTCATGATTAGCAGATCACCCGCTTCAGCTAGACATTCAACAAATACAGTACTTTTAATTAAACTATCAATTTCTATTTGAGTTAGTACTCCGTAAGAGTGGCTATTAGGGATAACTTTCAAGCAACCGTTATCAGTATTTGTATCATCAAGATGAATACGAAAAGTAATCATCTTACTTAAAACTGATTCACTAGGCTGAACATGATTCGTACCGTCCTTAAGACTCCATGGACCCCAACCGTCTATGTGTTGTTTTTTATTAACCGAAACTGTTTTATCTTGATGCCAAGAAACTAACCAATTTTTTTCAGGATTTTTATCAAAAAATATTGCTCTTACTAACTGTGGCTCTTCACCTAGAATAGATCTTGCTTTAGCTATTATCTTCTCTGAGTTAGCAAGTTTGGCAATAGACTCAAACTTTTTCTCTGCGTTACGAATACCATGAGGAGACTTTTGTTCGTTCGATAAGGTTATCTCATCAATTATTACCTTGATCATATCAAGTGAAATAAAGCGTTTCTCTAGGTTAAATCCCTGTTTTAACTCATTCATTGGTTAAATCAACATGCATTTCTATATTAGCTTCATAGTGTTGTTGCCATAGTTTATTTCTAAAGCGATAGTCAGGATCTACTTGCAGTTTTAGTTCAAAGTATTCGTTGGCTCTTGGATAAGCTTTCATAAATTGAGGTGTAGAGGCATGAAGTTGATAAGGTAAATAGTAAGCTCCATTTTCTTCAATTACTGCATCAATAATTTCTTGGCTCCAAAGTTTTACTTGCTCCTTGGCTTTTTCGTTTGTTTCTTGACGATAATAAACTACAAAAGCAAATACTTCTGTTCTTGCCCAAGCTAATAGTGAATCATTATCAGGTAATGCATGACGTATCGAAACATTGATGATATTGGCTTTATGCTTTTTAAAAATTCCAGTCATTTTCACGGCAAAATTATCGAAGTTTTGAATGGGAATAAAATACTCGCGAAGTGCGTATGTCTGATTTATTCGGTCTGAAGGTTCAAGCTCGTATACATCATAACTTGCTTCATAATTTCGCCATTGCACCGCATCAAATGAATATAACAATGGCTCCATAATATATTGGCGCATCCATTTACCAAAATTTGAGTCAGCCACAAACTCTGCCACTTTGGGTTGCCAGGTATATTCTTTATTTTTGGGAATTAACCTTTGTTCGACTGTCAGCGCATCATCTGTTTTGAGCCAACTAACGCTACGTATTTCGGTAAAGTTTGGTGGGTAAATATCAGCGTTATGAAAAATGACATTTTGATCATGTCGTATGTTATCCGAGAAATATGCCTTATAGTTTTGCACACTCATCTTCTCTGTATAACGTTTAACTTTTACGTTAGCTACCAGGTTTAAGGTAACTTCTGCAATAACAGCTATACCACCATACCCACCAATTGCCCCATAAAACAGTGTTGAATTCTCTGTTGGGGAAGCATTGACGATTTCACCATTAGCTTTGATTAATTTTATAGATTCTACAGATCGAATGATTGGCCCCTCACCAATATAACGGCCATGAACATTTACACTAAGGGAGCCACCGACAGTAAAGTTAGCGTATGTTTGCATTATTTTAATCGACAGATTTTCAGGATCGATGACTTCTTGCAGGTCACGCCATGTAATACCACTTTGCACTGTTACTTGCTTTTTAGTTGGATCGAATGCGAGCACTTTATTAAAGGCTCGCATGTCTAAATGAATACTATCAGGGTATGCATTTTGCCCACCTTGACTAAAGCGCCCGCCACCAATTGAAATAGGTCCTGAGCTTGACTTAATTGCTTCAACTATTTCTTTGATGGAGGTTGGCTGAACAACACTAGTAACTTCGATGGGGTTTAGTTGAGTAATATCATTTACAATTGTCGGTTGTTCTTTTTTTGGGGGGCTATTGTCATCAAAGTCGATAAAAATATAGGCGACAAGTAGGCCAAGCAATAGTAAAAAACTAGCAATTATTTTGAAGAATAACTTAATCACAATGTACATCCTTTTAGTCACATTCCATTTTTTTAATAGTTATGTTTTTTTAGTTGAGCAATATACACAAGGATTCAGTGTATTGCTGTGCCGCCTGCGTAGGCATAGTAGCCATAATTAAACTGATAAAAATCCATTTCATCTTAGCATTCCAAGTAAGTCATTATTTTTTATAACAATCCCCCCATCACACCCTAATTTTTAAATGTAAATAATAGTGAGTTTTACTAAATGTTTTCGTATTTACTTTAAGGACATACTTCAAGGATGCCACAAAAACAACCAATAGAATACAAAAACAACTTTTGGTTGTTTTTGTATTCTTGCTGTACTATTCTTGTGCTATTCCAGTACAAATGAAGAAAATTCAAAATATGGCTACACAAAACAAAGAGCTAAAACGCCTCAGAATGTCATTTAATTTGACCCAAAAACAGTTAGCTGAATCGATCAATGTTTCTCCTGCAAGATATAGTTCATGGGAGCGAGGGGAGAAAAACCCGTCAGCGACAAATCTACAGGCTTTAGCATCAAAACTTGCTTGCAGCATTTCTAAATTGGTTGTACCTCAGGAAGGTTTATCAACAGAAGCTATTTATTGTAGCGATCGCTCTTCATCGTTTAGTTATTTCACAGAAGAAATGCGTTGTGAAAATATGCATTCGCAATGGAATGACGAACTAATAATTAAATTATCTCTTTTTGAACTGCCCGTGAAGTTTAAAATTTCTGAATACTCAAAGGAAAAACTTCTAACGGAAGTAATTGATGGTGACTCTAACTTTATCAAGATTGAAACTGTTGATGACAAGTTATTTCACATAAACAGAAAGAGCATTCAGTGGACAATTTTTCATAATGAGGCTGCCGAAGAGTACCCTACACTTGCAGGAAAAGGATTTCATGAAACTCCTCTTTTAGAGGCCAGTGTTGACAAAACATCAGTGCTTTTCATGATGGCTAAAAACGGTAATTTTGAAGTTAATGAAGATATTAATCTTTACTTATTTCAAGATTTAGAGTGGCTGATTAAAAATAAATCTAGGCTTATTGATGAAATTCCAGCAGTAATATCAAGTTTGAAAGCTACATTAAAAGATAACTATATCTCTTTATTAAATGACTCAGAAAAATCAGACTACGAACAAAACTTTAATGATGCTTGGGGAATTAGGGTTTACCTAAAAAATGGAGAGCAAATATTTTTACCTGGCATATCAGCTAGAGGAGGTGGTTGGGATGATGCTGTTCAACATATCAAACCTATAATTAAATTTGATGAAAATACAGTCACCGTTTTTTTTGACCATGAATTATTAAATACATACTGCATTCCAATCAAAGACATCCTTTTTGTTGAATATCCCCATGTTTTTGAAGGTATTGGTTTGTATGGTGAATATGTTGCCTTTGAAAAAAAAGAAGAGTTTAATGATTTTGAAGAAGTCGATTCAATAATAAGGAAATTTTATGCTTTGGCCTGGGACGACAGCGTTAGGAATAAGCCCGCCCCACACAAGTCTTAATGTAATAAAAATAAAATATGAGTATTGAAAAAATCGTTCTACATTAAAAGGATGTAATAGAAAATATGTCAATTAAATATGGTGTCATGTCACACATAGAAACAGGAGAGCCTTTCATTAAGCACCATGATAGGTTTGCAGCGGAAATGTATCTGAATATTAATGGTGCTCATCATTTAGAAAATTTACCCAACTTATTTGATCTGAATAACTGGAATTTAGAAAAGTTATTCGATTCAGAAAAGGGGCGTTATCGCAAGCCTAAAATAACTTTGTACTTTGAGGTTACTTCAAAAGGAAATTTGGCTTTAGAGTGGTTGCCTTATGGCCACTCAGGTTCTTTTAATGAAGATATAAAAGACACTGATTTCACTAAGTTTAGCTTTAAAAAACCATATTTTGACTTTTATACTGGCCCTTGGAATAGACTCTTTTTGATTAAAGAATTTAGTAGTTTTATGCGGGTGACCGAGCGAAGGCCGAAAGTATTTTCTTTTTTATGGGAGCTAGTGGAAAGTTTGATTGCCTATGTGAAAAATACTTTATCCGATGTTGTCGATTTTGAATTCAAAAATCATATAGTTATTGAATATAAAGATAGAAAAAACTTCCTTCTTGAACAAGAAGTCAAATCAGTAGATATATTAGGCGATGATGAGTTACGTTTAAGAAAGAGGGAAAAAGAAAAAAATGAATGGATTAACCAGTGGCTTAAGCAAGGAATGGGGTTGAAACCAAACCAAATAGTACAAGCATATATTAAGAATGATCAGGTACTTTCTAAAGCCGCAAAAGAGCTTCTTAGCAAAGCAAATGATGGAGCAAAACTATCACCTGCGAAATTGAAATCCTATTTATTAAAGTTGGCTCAATTTGACCCGGATACTTTAGGGAAGAAATTAGAAGGGACTAAGCTATTTATTAACATAGATAAAAGAACCAGTACTCCTACTCGAAATACAGAACAACAAAGCAAATGGGATGATTTAACAAGGGAACAGCTTGAGGAGTTAGTATGGTCCAAGCCAAGACTTGTAATAGGTAAAGATTTTGGAGTATCTGATAATGCTGTGACTAAAAAGTGTAAAAAACTAGGTATTAAAACTCCAAAGGCTGGATTTTGGCGGCAAGTTGAAGTTGGTAAGATTCCACAGCCAAATGGCAAGCCAGTATAGTAGTAATAATCATTATCTTAGGGAGTATATCGTGAATAAACCATATAAGACGGCTAGTGAAATTGAGGAGCAGTATAAGCATTGTGACTCAAAAAAACTAAAAATTGAACTGGCAAGTAAACAGAGTGAGCGGCTAGATGCTAATAAAAAATATTTGGAGATCATTTCAACTATTGCAACAATACAAAATGAGATTGATCACATTGAATATTTAATAAATGAAAGAGCATCCATTGTAGAGTTGATGGATAAAGCACGAGAAGTTTTAATGGATGAAAAACTTGGGGATTTTGAAGAGAGAGTTAAACATTGTGATGCTATTAAAGAAAGAATCACTCAAATTATAAATAGTCTTTCTAGTGAAGAGTTGCAATCTACTTATCAAGCAATGAAAAAAGAGTACAGGGTTATACTACACAATCGAGCTGATGATAACTCTAGAACATTGTTGTTATCCATACTAAGTGATAATGAAAAAGAGATATTACTGGCCGATGTAGAATATAAAAAAAAAGACTGATAAATTTTTAAAGCAAATAGAGTAGTTTCAAAATAGGAGAGGATCTTCCCATAACCATTCCCCCTCGTTCGTTTGATAACCGCCATGCACACAAAGACGGTTATCTAATAACTAACTTGCGTTACTATAAAATATTAATTTCAGGTATCTAAAATAATAAAGTTACTTTCATAATCGAATAAATTTTATTTATGTTTTATAGGATTCTATTTTTTCAGTTCATAGTCAATTATTACGGTTGTCTAATAGCTCGTTTGTATTTAGCTTGGTATTCACGTCTTTGCTTTGTAACTTCATACAGAACTATACCCGTGGTTGTGGCCAAATTTAAGCTTTCAATCATGCCGAACATTGGTATTGAGATGCAGGATTCACTTCTCTCTACTACGATATCACTTACACCACGAGATTCATTACCGAACCAAACAGCAAGCTTTGATTGAGTGTAATCAGCCTCATGTAGCACATAGTTTTCCTTACCCTTGATATGAGGGGAAGTTACTACAGATGTAAATCTATTTTTCTCAAGGTGCCCTAGGCATTCTTCAGTGCTATTGAAACGCTTAACAAAAGTCCACTTTGATGCTGAAACAGATATTTTCGACAGTGATTTACGCTCTCTCAATTCTTCCCAATCATCAGGTAGTGACTGCCTGGAATCGACAACGTAAATTTTTTCTACGCCAAGAGCGTTTGCATTTCTAATAACAGACCCTATGTTTTTTATATCCATAGGATTTTCAAGAACAGCGATTAAATTTTTACATTGGTATTCTTTAATTTCATCCGCTCTTTGGCGAATGGTACTCTTTGGGTTATCCATTATTTTCTCAGTCATATTCTTACAGATCTAATACTTCAAGAAACAACTCATTCAAAGCATCAAATCCAACCGTCCTTTCGTTAGATTTTTCACCATAACTTTCAAGCCGCTCTAGCTCAGCTTCAATAAATTGATTAAGCACTGGAATTGCTGGTGCTACTTCCTTCTCTAGGCTAACTCGCTTGCGCTCTAGTAAGTTAGTTATTTCAGCATCAAGAATCTTGTCGTCAGCAACCAGTTCTCTCAGTTGATCAAAAACTATAGGCGCAGGCTCGTTGTACTTCTCTATCCATTTGATGGCTAATAAAGGTCGTAGTACGTAAAAATATTTTTTTAGCGGTACCATGTCGCTTTTCAAATACCCTCGATAGTTAGTCTTAGCCATACTACGGTAATGATAAATCCCTTTTGCATTAGAATAGACACTTGTTATCAAGTCCCTAGCTTTTGCGGCAAAATGATTATCGTCAACATATACGATTGGCGACTGTAACCATTCAACTATGGCAGGGTTTGATTTCCAAAAAAGCTTGAGTGCTTTTCGGATATCCCAGCCATTAATATCTATCTCATCAACAATAGGATATTCAATGACATCACGTTTATCTTCAAGGTTTACTGCTAAGTACCAATCCTTAGGGTGAGCATAGATGAACCTCACATCGTAGTCGCTGTTGGGGGATTCAAATCCCCAAGCACGGCTACCAGACTCAATAGCATAGAGTATTTTGACTCCATGCTCTGTCTCTGCTGCTTTTATTCTACGTAAGATTTCTTTTTGAACATCTTCGTCTATTTTATTATTTTGCCTTTGTGAATTATTAGATTCCATTTTCATCTACCTAAGAGCTATCCGCTCATTTTCTGTTTTACTCTCTGCTAAAAAAACACGTAAAGACTTTATTTCAGCTTCACGTACAGCACCACCTATATCAGGGCCTCTTTTACCTTGTGAAATTGCCAACTGTACAACGGCTTTTTTATCCAACTGAGTTAACGCATTTAGCAATGATTGCGCTAATAACAATTGTGGATATGCTCTATTAACAAAGGTTTCACCTCTGCCTTGTGCATCACACAAGCATGCTCGTAAAAACTGCTGAAAACGCTGTGGATGCTCTAATCCATTCATATTTTCAATGATTAATTTGTGCAATTTCTTTGGTGTAAGCTCAAATAACTTATGGCATCTTGTATGATTATCACTTGTTAAAGTAGCTAACGTTTTAAAACGATTGGGTACCTTTAGCCGTTCACAAAATGCTTCAATAACGGCAATGCCTGCTTGTTCATGGCCAATTAGATTACCTCGCTCTTGGTGGCAATAAGCTTTACCAAAATCATGAGTTAATGCTGCAAAGCGAGTTTCAACATCAAAATCCAAATCCGCTGAACGCTTAACAACGAGCATTGTATGTGTATACACATCACCTTCTGGGTGATGGTTTTCAGGCTGGGGTACACCCACCATTGCCTCTATTTCTGGGAATATTCCCAATCCGTTAAGCGCTTCAAAAAATAACTGCGGATACTTTTCACCAAGCGCCTTCTCAGTTTCTTTCCATACACGCTCAGACACTAAATGAGTTAATTCGCCATTATCCCTAAGCTGTTTCATCAGCGCATATGTATCAGGATGAATAGTCCATTCTTCACCGTAGCGAGCAAGAAAACGAGCAACACGCAGCACTCGCACTGGATCTTCTGCAAATGCTTCCGTTGTATGCCTTAATACTTTGTTTTTTAAATCTGCTTGACCGTTAAAAGGGTCAATAACTAGACCGTTAGCATCCAACGCCATTGAATTAATTGTTAAATCACGTCTTGCTAAATCTTCGTCTAGAGTAACCGATGTGCTGGCATCCACTGCAAAACCTGTATATCCCTTGCCATTTTTACGCTCTGTACGTGCCAAGGCATATTCATCTTTAGTTTCTGGGTGTAAAAAAACAGGAAAGTCGCTACCTACAGATTGAAAACCTAAGGATGTCATTGTTTGAGTTGTTGCGCCTACAACAACATAATCTTTGTCTTTTGATTCGTGACCTAATAACGAGTCTCTTACTGCGCCTCCTACTAAATAGACATTTTCCAATCTGTTCTTCATTTCTATTTCCATCACATTTTTATTGCGTATTACGCTACTCCAGAGAAACACTCCACAATGTATCAGTTAATTGCTTCATCAGGATCTCTTTTCCCAACAATTGCTTGATAACATCAATATTGGTTGTTGTATGCATACTAGGTTTTGTTGTGGTAAAACTGCCACTTCCCGCTAGTGCAATCAACAGCAATAATTGATCTGCTAAGTGTTCCTCTACAGCCGCTTTAGCGTGAATAAACTTATTCACTCGTCCAACGGCTCTCTTGGCAACTCTTTCTGCTGAAACGCCCAGCTCGCCAACAACCTCAAAAACACTACTATGTGTTTTACTATTAATGCCTAATTGAAAGCTATTACCAGGTCCAGGGGTAACTACCTCTTGTACTTGGCTTGAAGCCTTCTGCCAATTTAGAGCTTTCTCAGCCGTTGTAATTTCTCTTTGTCCTATACTTGCAGGCAGTAAACTTACCAAAGCATTGAGTGAGCAATTATCCATATCGTTAGCAAAGTCGCAGCCTGCGTCATTAAAATCAATTGGCTCTAATGCTTTAATTGGCTCAATACTTATTTGCCATTTTCCTCCGCCAGCAGGATAAAAACCTAACGAGGAAGTATTTACTTTACAGTTCACGCCCATACTTTTTAATACAGGTAAAAATGACTGCTGTAAAAAACTCAATGAAGGTGACATACCATTATGTGTGCCTCCTTCAAATGTAACTATTGAGTTTTCCTTTGCTAAAGCCAGTACTGGTAATATCGTCTGACACACTAAAACCGTACTACCTGCCGTGCCAATGGCAAAGTGAAAGTTACCTGGCTTCACTTTGCCTGGTGAAAAACGAATGCGGGTTGTGCCAAGCTCAACACCTTCCGTAGTAGCACCACAAATTTCTTGTGCCGCTAAAACGGAAGTTAAATGCTGGCGTAACAATCCTGATTTCTTCCTGCCCGCCCTAATGTTTATCAGTTCAATATTTTGTTGAGTTATAATGGATAAAGTCAGTGCCGTCCTTAGCACCTGACCACCACCTTCACCTTGTGAACCATCAATTATCATGTATTTCATAATTTGTCCTTACTTATGCTCCATGCCTGCCATCACTAGCCTTTAACACAAACTATTTGCTTCAAGGTATAGACGACTTCAACAAGGTCTTTCTGTGCTTCCATCACTTTTTCAATATCTTTATATGCATGTGGTATTTCATCAATTACTGATGCATCTTTTCTACATTCCACACCTTCTGTAGCTGCAATTTGGTCTTCTACGTTATAGATTTTTTTTGCCTTTGTTCTGGACATCACTCGACCAGCACCATGACTACAGCTATTGAAACTTTCAGGATTTCCTAAGCCTCTTACAATAAATGATTTAGCCCCCATACTGCCGGGGATAATACCCATTTCGCCTTTTTCAGCACGAACTGCACCTTTTCGTGTTACAAAACAGTCTTTACCAAAATGATGCTCACGCGAAATATAATTATGATGACAATTTACTGCTAATTCGGCAGTTGAAAACTCAATCGGCAATTGCTTTCTTAATGCTACAATTGCATTGAACATCATGATTTCACGGTTCTTGGCTGCAAAGTCTTGCGCCCATTCAACAGCTTCAACATAGTCGTCAAAATAATCATTACCTTCTTCAAGATAAGCCAAATCCATATCTGGCAAATTGATTTGATGACGCTGCATTTCTTTTTTGGCCAGTTCGATAAAGTAGGTACCAATTCGGTTTCCTACACCACGACTGCCTGAATGTAGCATGATCCAAACAGCATCATTTTCATCTAAACAAAGTTCTAAAAAGTGATTTCCCGTGCCCATCGTACCCAAATGCTTAACATTGTTACTTTTCTTGATTGCTGGGTGCTTTTCACAAATTCGCTCAAACCTCGCCTGTAACTTCAACCATTCACCTGTAACAATATCAGGCACGTTGTGCCATGAACCTCTATCGCGTTTTCCTCTACTGCTTGTTCTTCCGTGAGGCACGGCAGCTTCAAAGGCATGCCTAATCGCTAGTAAATTATCAGGCAGTTGGCTAGCCGTTAACGTTGTTTTAGTCGCAACCATGCCGCAACCAATATCTACACCAACTGCTGCGGGAATTACCGCGTTAACTGATGGAATTACACTGCCTATTGTCGCGCCTTTACCTAAATGTACATCTGGCATTACTGCTATATGCGAATGTATCAATGGCATAGTTGCAATATTGTTTAACTGTTGTTGAGCTTGTTCTTCAAATGGAACACCTTTGGTCCATGCTTTGATTGTCGCTCTTCCTTCATTCTCAATAACGTTGTAGTTTTTACACATTATCTTTTCCTTAATTCTTTAATATTTATTCAATAATCGGGCTACAGCCATTTCTGTAGCCATTTTGTCTATGTCGTTGTTATGTATTGGTATTAGGTGATTTTTACTACGTCATTCATCAAGCCTTCTAAGCCGCCATATACCGTTAGACTACCAATTTTTTCTGATACTTTTTCTAACGCTTCAAGCTCTTTTAACCGCATCAACGTAGGATTGTTTTCTATGACTTTCGCTGTGTTGTGCAGACTTCTTGTTGCTGACGTTTCTTCTCGTCTTTTTATTACATTCGCCTCAGCAGCCTTTTGTGCTTCAACTACCTGATTCAATATTGCTTTCATTTCACCAGGTAAAATGATGTCTTTCACACCGACACTCAAAAGGGATATACCGATATCTGACAAGCGTTCTACTACTAGTTCTTTTACCGTTTCATTGACATACAATTTATCAAGAAGAATATCGTCTAATGATTTAGTACCAACGGCTTCTCTTAGTGCCAGTTGCAATGTTTTATAAACAAAGTCATCCACTTTATCGACACTACGCGCTGCAAGCTCTGCGTCATGTACTTTGATGCTTGCACTTAAATTAATGCGTAAACTAACTCTATCTTTACTTAGAATTTCTTGTCCTGAAACCTCAAGCATTTGTGTTCTGCAATCAAAAGTCTTTAACTCCACTGTGTGGTTAAATTGCCAGAAAGCATGTTGACCAGACGATAATCTTTTAATTAATTGGCCGTTAACATACAACAAACCAATATGGTCTTTTGCTACGTTCAAATCAGCAATTGGCTTAATTGCGACAGTACGCTCACTTTTAATTAATCGTGTTGATGTATTGGCACCTGCGCGATTTATTAAGAAAAGCGTCTTGTCATCTACATCTATGTTCTCATCGATAGATACTTTCTCTAGTCGTATTTCGCCAGTATCCTTCCACAGATATAAGTGCTCACTTGGTGCAACGATACCTCTTAGCAAGTCATTAACATATAACAATCCAACTTCAGTACACGCTAGTTTCCAGTGAGCAATATGCTCTCTTAATTCTTTATTATTTTTATATAATCTTTCCGCATTTTTCTCAGAGAAATACATCGTGTTGATATCAAAAGTAACGAACTCTAGTTCATTTTTTACATCCCAGATTTTGTGCTTGCCTGGTGTTAATACACTATTTAGTTTTTGATTTTTGTACACCAAAACTCTTTGATTTTCTGCTACTAATTTAGTTTTTCTAAACATCTTTAATTTCCTTATTTAATCCTGCTCTCATAATAAAGAGGAGGAGGTGTTAGTAAGGGTTGAATACTTATTTGCTAAAGGCCCAAAACTTCACTGTTATGGGGAGCATCCTGCTTGCCAGTACTGATTCGTTCTTGGCGTTTATCAAACATTGGTACTAACTACTTACTAACGTTTCATTACATATCATCGTATAAAGGGTGGGAATTGAACCCACAACAAACGGGTTAAAGCCGCTGCTCTACCAATTGAGCTACCTGTATTTAAGGAAGGATTCGAACCTTCGCCCAACAGCACGAAGCTGTTGCTCTATCCACTGAGCTACTTAAATAGTTATTAAGATGGGAATCGAACCCATGACTGACGAACCTTAGTTCGCTGCTCTACCTACTGAGCTACTTAATATTTGTTTGATTAGGTATACGCAGTCACATTGTTCAGCGCACCGGAGTGACTTTTTGAATCACATCCTATTAATCAGACACTTAAGTTATTACAAGTCACGTGCCAAGTTAATAAGGAGTTGCAATTTAAATTTTAATTCGTTGTTTTTAATAGAGTAATTAAGTTTTTAGTTCTTTTTTATGTGTTTCGAGTTGAATAGGCGAGCACGAATAGATATCATTAAAGATATTAAATCTATCTATATGGATATATCGTGGTGAAGAATACTGTTGTTGTGAGTTTGATAGGAACTCAATTAGACTATGTTGGTAAAAGAGTTGATAAATGGGCCAAATGGCGACCTAATGTCAGTTTGTGTAGCCAGGAAAACTTAATAGTAAGTCAGCTTCATATGTTGCATGATAATCATAGCAGTCGTCTTGCTAATAATGTGGCTGTAGATATTGAATCTGTTTCTCCTGAAACTAATGTTTCATTACATCAAGTCAATTTTCGCGACCCTTGGGATTTTGAAGAAGTTTATGCCAAACTTTTCGACTGGTGCCAAGATCAAAAATTCGATACCGATAAAAATGATTACTTATTTCATATAACAACAGGTACTCACGTTGTTCAGATTTGTAGTTACCTACTTACAGAAAGCCGTCACTTTCCTGGCCGCCTAATTCAGACATCACCCGATCACAACAATAAAAATAAATCGATTGGTCGTATACAAATTATCGATTTAGATCTATCTAAATATGACCAATTAGCCACAAGGTTTGACGTTGAACACCAAGAAGGTAAAGAGTTCTTAAAAGATGGCATTGAGACTAAAAACAAAGCTTTTAATAGACTCATTACTCAGATAGAAAAAGTCGCTATTCGCTCACAAGATCCCATGTTATTAACTGGACCAACAGGAGCTGGTAAAAGCCAGCTAGCAACACGTATATTCCAATTAAAGAAAAAACGTTCTATGTTAAAAGGCACATTAGTCTCGGTAAACTGTGCAACTTTGAAAGGTGAAAATGCTATGGCAGCATTATTTGGCCATACCAAAGGAGCATTCACTGGTGCAGTAAAATCTAGAGATGGTTTTTTGCTTACGGCTAATGACGGTGTTTTATTCTTGGATGAAATTGGTGAACTTGGCTTGGAAGAACAAGCCATGCTGCTACATGCTATAGAAAATAAAACTTTCCACCCTGTGGGCAGTGATACGCCAGTTCAAAGTAATTTTCAACTAATCGCAGGCACCAATAGAGATTTAAAACAGGAGATTGAAAAAGGGTCTTTCCGTGAAGATTTATTAGCTCGTATTAACCTTTGGACATATGAGTTACCTGCGCTTAAAGATAGAAAAGAAGATATTCCTGTTAACGTTGACTATGAGATAGATCTTTTTGCCAAAAAAACAGGGCACCGTGTGCAATTTAACAAAGAAGCACAAAGTACCTTTATCGGCTTCTCTACTTCTAACGAGGCGCTGTGGTCTGGGAATTTTCGTGATTTAAGTTCTGCGATAACCCGGCTGTGTACTTTGGCAGATTCTTCTAGAATCACAGTAGATGATGTCGCAGATGAAATAGAACGGTTAAAACGAGCTTGGAATCCATCAGATCAGCAATCAACTGACAATATTTTATATAAGTTCCTACCAAAGGAACAAGTAGAAAATTTGGATACGTTTGATGCTAACCAACTCAATTATGTACTTGATACATGCCAGCGTCATAACAGTATGGCATCAGCAGGTAGAGAGCTATTTGATGTTAGCCGAACCTTAAAATCTCAACCAAATGATTCCAGCCGCCTGCAAAAGTACTTAAGTAAGTTTGGATTGAAATGGAGTGATATCTCGACTAAAACTTAACTTAAACCAACTCTAAATACCCTCCTCTTATAAAGATTAATTTTTAGAAAAAAATTAATCTAAGCTCTTAGTGCTAAAAGCGATAAGTTGAACAGCTTAAATTCCTATAGGTTGTTAAAACGCAAAACCTGCTTTATTAAAAATGAAAAAAATAAAATTCACATTTATTTAAAAAATAATGATGTTAAATTTCATTTCCTACGATTATGTCAAACATATTTAATAAACCTAAAAGTATTATTTATTTAATATTTTATTAAAATCACAACAAGTTCATATTTTTACAATTATAACTTTTAAATAATAACTCCTATATTATCTATATAATTAACATTTTATTAATTCCCAATAAATTCAATAGTCTACGAATTTTATTAAGCATATTCCAGTCCAATACTTCAGTTAAATGAATGCTAGATTATTAGTCAGTTCTCAAGTTCGTATCAACATGGTCAAGGGTGGAAATAATGGATAAGCAGACTAGAAATCAACAAAGATTAAAAACGTACCAATTTGCTTCGCACCCTATTGAACAGTCATTAGCGGTTAAAGCGTTAAAGAAAAATTTCAAAGGTGTAATAAAGCAATCTTTAATTCAAAACCTACCTTTGATCATGAGTGAGTTTATGAAAGAACTACTTAAACAAAACTTAAACAAAAGTGAGAAAAACAATGGAAATCAATAAATTAAGAAAGGCTGTTGGATACATACGTACAACAACCTTTATGCAAGATAATGTAACTCAATCATTATACAACCAGAAGAATAATATTTTGAACTGGGCTAAAGAAAACGATATTCAAATTATAAAATTTTACAGTGAGGTCAGTTCAGGTTTTAGAGGTGCACGCCCATTATTTGACTTGATGATTAAGGAAATTGAAGAAAGAGTAGTTATACCTGATGCTCTGATTGTTGATTCCTTCGATAAACTATTAAGCAATATCTCTACCTCTGTAGCAATTAGCAGCTTCTTAAAAGATAAAAACATCGAAATGATGTCTGCCTCTAATTCGCCCATAGACAGCCAAGACAAACCTTTTAGCTCACAAGCCCTCATTGAAATGTTAAATGAAACACAGGGGGAAAACAGTTCTCAAACATTACAAAAAAACCTTAATAGAACTGCTGAGCAAGGTTATTTTACGGGGGGATTTTCGCCTTATGGTTACTCTTCGGTACCTGCTATTACTCCCAACAAAAATATTGAAAAGAAAGTTCTTATTACGAACCCAATCGAAGTGGCAATTGTTAAGGAACTTTTCAATTTAGCTACAACTGGCATTAATGGTAAACAGCTATCTTTAGCTGGAATTGCTAGGTCTTTAAACCAACAAAACCTTATGCGTAGAGGATCGTCTTGGGATTATAGAAAAGTTTCGGTAATATTGAGAAACTCTATTTACTATGGTGATCGTTTATGGGGAAAGAATAGAGCCTCAATACATGAAAACCAACCACCTATAATCATTAAATCACCTTCAATCATTTCTAAAAAACAGTTCTTAGCGGCACAAAATGAACGATACCTTCAAAAACTAAACTTGAGAGGTAACTGTCATGAAAGTTAAAAAAATATATAGAGCTGTTGGGCTGATACGTGTGTCCACAGATATGCAAGCAAAAACAAATGACTCTATCGATGGTCAGAAAAAGAGCATTCTTAAATGGGCTAAAGAAAACGGTGTCGAAATTGAAAAGTTTTATAACGAACCAGGTCATTCAGCGTTTCGTGGTAAAAGACCTACTTTAGATTTAATAGAAAATGAGATCAATGAAGGTATTGTCACACCTAATGCTGTTGTCGTGTATTCATTTTCTAGATTCACTAGAAACGCTTCAATTACTGGAACATTTAAAGCCAACTTAATGAATAAAGATATTCCTGTACTGTCAGTAACTGAGCCAATGCCAGATGATGAAGACTCAGCTTTCATTTCACAAACAGTTATTGATATGGTTAATGAACTACAGAGCAGAACCAACTCAAAAATAGTACAAGATAGACTCAATGATACTGCCGAAAAGGGTTATTTCACTGGTGGTGTTGTTCCATATGGTTACTCTTCTGTACCTGTGACAATTCCTAATACAAATATTGAAAAGAAAATTCTTGTTAAAAATCCGAAAGAAGCTGAAATAGCAAAAGAAATATTTAACCTTTCAGAAGTCGGTTTAAATGGTAAACCTTTTGGTGTTAGCGCTATTGCCAAACACTTAAACCAAAAAAACATTTCTTACCGAGATAAAAGATGGACTAAAAATAACATTGACGAAATATTAAACAAGAGTCTTTATTATGGAGAAAGAGTATGGGGCAAAAAAAGACTAACTCGATCGAAAGATAATCCACCAATAATAATTAAAATTCCAGCAATAATCACGAAAGAACAATTCATGACTGTTCAAAAAGGATTAAAGGCCCGAAGTCTAACTACCACCAAAAACGAACCAGTTTACTCTTCATGTAAAGGTATACGATCTAAAACTTTACTTGTGGGCATATTAAAATGCCAATACTGCGGCTGTAACATGAGATTAATGAATGGTAAAAAAATCAAAGACGTTGATGGTAAACCTTTAAGATATCATTACTACAGATGCCCTAACAGAACAGCAGCAGGCTGTATTTGCCCTAATATAAGAAGAGACCATCTAGATAAAGCAATAATTGAAACAGTACTCCTTAATGTTCTAAACAAAAAAATGATTGGAGAAATAGTTTTAGAAATAAAAGAGAAGATTGTAGGTATTACAAAGAATGATGATAATGATTTATTAAAATTACATAAACAGCAAGCTTCACTTAAACTGAAAATAAATAAACTTTATGACATGGTAGCTGATGAAGTGTTTGAAATGGACGATACGCTTAAAGAAAATTTGCAGAATAAAAAATCTTTTTTAAGTAATGTGAATTATTCTATAGATGAGATTAAAACAAGAGCAAAATTACCACTTAAAAAGTTTGGTAAACCTCAAGTTGAGGCTTTTGTAAAAGCGACTATAAGTGTTTTATCAGATGCCAACCAAGAAAATTCAAAACAAGTGCTTTTAAAAATTATAGATAAAATATTGGTAACTAAAGAAAAGATAGAAGTGTTGGGTTCTAACTTTAAGATCGCAGAATTTGTTTCTAAAACAAAAATGGGCACCTCTAATGAGGTGCCCACCTTCGTATCAATGTGGCGGTGAGATAGAGATTTGAACTCTAGAAGGGCTACAAACCCTTGCCGG
>OJBB01000113.1_pt1 | contig 31355 bp, 26 predicted proteins | sample 1590401 | NCBI WGS metagenome assembly OJBB01 (sample SAMN05416789, study PRJEB24817) | seawater metagenome | isolation source: Sea water | place: Canada:Atlantic | collected 2013-07 | reverse complement strand
GTGATAAAGCGCCTATGGCATATATTGAATTAGTAGACCGCCCAGTAGTAGAAGACGCTCCTGAAGTAGTTGAAGAATCAGCAGAAGCATAAACGAAAGTTTATACTTCAATTAAAAAACCGAGCTTAGGCTCGGTTTTTTATTATCTGAAATTTGATAAAACTATTTATACCAATTGCGCTAATTAATTGATCAACTTAGAGCTATATTAGCGAGCTTAAAACAAGCAAAATGACTTAAACATAGTATTCTATATTTATACATTTTGTGATGTTATCAGTTTGCTATTGAGCTCCCGAAGGGCTAGTTTAAAAGGCTCACATGCGGCGTTATTGATTTTGATAAGGGAATAACCATTTTCTTCAATCAATGCCTTGCCTCTAAGCCTTTAAATTCTAGCTAAGTGGTCAATAAATTAATGCACTTGGTATTACCATGCATATAGTGACTATGTAGCCTTCATCGTTAAACTTGTCGCTTTCTTCCTTGACCTAAACGTAAATTCACCGTATAAAATATCTATCGTACTTTAGTTTATCCTTTGAGCCTTTATGTCTTCACGCAATCCAATCATAGCAGTCACTGGCTCATCAGGAGCTGGTACATCAACAACGACTGCTTCCTTTGAGCATATCTTTAGAACACTCGGTATATCCTCTGTCAATGTAGAAGGTGATAGCTTTCATCGCTTCTCACGACAAGAAATGGATATGGAAAAACGTAAAGCGAAAGAAGCACGGAAAAACATTAGTTACTTTGGTGATCTTGCTAATGACTTTAGCGCTTTAGAGAAACAATTTCGTGATTATAGCGAAACAGGTAGAGGACAAATTAGGCGCTATTTACATACGTTTGATGAGGCAGTTCCGTACAATCAAATGCCAGGTACTTTTACTCCTTGGGAAGAATTTGGTGAAGGCACTGACTTGTTATATTACGAGGGGCTTCATGGCGGTGTTGTAACTAAGGATAATGATGTAGCAAAGCATGTCGATTTGCTTATCGGCATGGTACCTATTGTTAATTTAGAGTGGATTCAAAAGATTATTCGCGATACTAATAAACGTGGACATTCTAGAGAAGCGGTGACCGCAAGTATCGTTCGCAGTATGGAAGATTATATCTCTTTCATCACCCCCCAGTTTTCTCGCACTCATATCAATTTCCAGCGAGTACCTACGGTAGATACCTCTAATCCATTCAGTGCTAAGGCAATCCCTAGCTTAGATGAAAGTTTTGTGGTTATTCGCTTTCGTGAAGTCAAAAATGTAGATTTTCAGTATTATCTTCGTATGATTGATGGATCATTTATGTCGCGAATTAATACCCTTGTCGTTCCTGGTGGAAAAATGGGTCTAGCGATGGAGTTAATTTTAACACCGCTAATACGGGATTTAATGGATCGTAAAAACCAAGCAAACAAACAACTAGACTGGATGAGCGATTTATAATGCTCATTTCAACAATTCGATAATCTATGTGACCAACACTTTGAAATACATAATTCCAGTTATTGTTTATATATGCCTACTTATTCCTTTTCAATCAAGTGCCAAATGGTTTCAGCATACTTTTAATACCATGGGTACTCGAGCACATATTGAATTTTGGTTAGATGAAGAAGTTGCTTCGGATAGTCATGCACAAAAGTTGATAAACGAAATAACAGCTGAAATGAATCGATTAGACCATGCCATGAGTCCTTATAAAGAAAACAGTGAACTAAGCTTACTTAATCGTGAAGCAGGTAAGAGAAAAGTCACCGTTTCAAACGAACTCATCGCTTTATTAGCCAAAGCTTATGATATTTCGGTGATGAGCGAAGGTGCCTTTGATATAACCTATGCTTCAATAGGTTATCAATATAATTACCGAGAAAGAATACGTCCTGCTCAATCATCAATTACTGAGGCATTACCCTCTATTAATTACCAAGCAATTAGTTTAGATGAAACAAATAGTACGGTGAAGTTTACTAATAGCGCCATTAAAATAGACCTAGGTGGAATAGCTAAGGGTTATGCAATCAAACGATGTATAAGCATTCTAAGAACTGCAGGAATTAATTATGCACTAATGAGTGCTGGTGGTGATACCGCTTTATTAGGTGATCGTAATGGCAGGCCTTGGTTAGTGGGTATAAAGCATCCTCGGGCAGAAGAAAAGAATGCTGTGCATATTCCGTTAAGTGATGAAGCGATCTCTACCTCTGGGGATTATGAACGTTACTTTATTGAAGATGGTAAACGCTATCATCACATTATCAATCCAAAAACGGGTGACTCAGCTCGAAAGGTGGTCAGTGTCTCGGTCATAGGTAAAGATGCTACTATTGTTGATGCCTTATCGACAACTCTGTTCGTTAAGGGTCTTAAAGAAGGCATGATGATAATAAACAAACTTCCTGAATATGAAGCCATCATTATAGATAATGAGCAAAGGCTGCATTTCTCGAAGGGTCTACAGCAATAAACCTTAAGCCTGATAATATTTCTCCCTGATTAGCCGGTGAATATTGGTTGAAATGCAGTTAACGAATCTAACATGGTACTATTTCCAAGGCCTTGGCTAGGCACTAGAGTAGAAAATTGATTTTGTTGGCCATGAAGCGCCATATAATTCAATAACACGGTTTGTACCAGTAGATTGACATTATTTGCCGACGGAGAAGAAGCTGTTTCAACAGAAGCATCAGGTCTCATAAAGCCTATTTGTTGTTGTATGGCATTTTGTTCAGCGGTAGCGCCCATCAATTGTGGTTTACCCGTTGGGTTATATACCAAGAAAAACGAAGCTCCAGTTGATGAGTTATCACCAGTCCATTCGCCTTTACCTCTACCATCAGCCGATTCATCTATGCGACCATTACTTGCTACTGAACCGTCACTAAATACATACATCATTAGTGGTTGGTTACGTCGTGCGGCATATTCAAGGCAAGCACCCATACAACGTCCAGCTCGTAAGTCACGTAACTCTCCTGTGCTTCTGTCGCCGGTATGATAATCAAAGCCACCCATAGTAATAGTGCCCGCACCAGAGAATCCATTGACCACTAGTTTCATGATGGAAGCGGTCTTTTGAAATTCGTTTTCATTATTATATTCATCATTAGTAAATATGGCTCCATCACCAACAATATCCAGATCCGAACTTGGATCTAAAGTAGATGGATCGCCAAAGCGGTCGGTAAGATCTGCACTTTTAACATAACCGCAATTTACCATATCTTTAATCACATCATCACGGGTAACTTGGCTATCTACTTGTGTCATTTTTTGAGCGCTAACACGTTGTATGCTTTCCATCACTGCAACAGCATCATCTTTACTAAATATCTCAAACAAATCGCCGACATCGACTAAGCCAGTAACATCGCTAGGGCGATCAATTTTAGTGGGTCGCAAGCTTAAATCAATAAAGCTAGCTGGAGCCATAGAGTTCCCGCCAGAGTCAGTATTACGAGAACCAATCAGTGGCATTAAAGAACCGTTTGCACCAGCGGCTGCAATTGCATACATAGGGTTATGTGGATTATTAGACGTATCATTGTCAGAACGGCTTGGAATAACCGCGCCATTTATATTGGCTGCTGTTTCAGGTGATACTTTTTCTAATATGCCACGTAAAAAAGCGGAGTCTGAATGAAAAGCGAGCCCTAAATCGGTATTAATAAAGTCTGATTGCATGGTGTCGGGATTGGCAATGTTGGGTGCCATATCACCAGGTATGCCTAATTTACTGTAACCTGCAGTTGAGAGAAAATCTTGTTGACCACCTAGGCCACCCACTAAAACATTAGATCCTGAGATATTAGCACCACCTGCTAAATCGAAACTGATGAAGGGAATTTTACCTGCACCTTGCGCACTGATGCCGCAACTGTCTCTTAACGCTTCCATATCACTTGAAAGCGCAGCGTTAGCTTTGTTAGGGTTTGCTAACAGACTATATAGTGATAATCCGGCAACCGCATGACCACCAGACTTAAGGCCAGCAGAAATAAAGTCACGACGGGTCATCGGCGCTTTATGATCACTAAATAATAATGGACTATCTGGATGTAAATGTTTTGTTTTTCTCATGGGATTCCCTATGTTCTATAACTTATCCGCTGTTCAATCGTTCTCTCTAACTCAGAGAATAAAAATGTTTGCTGAGTATTTACACCTAAGCGACTTGAAACTTGCATCTGCATGTCGTTTGGGTATATCACGAGAAGTCTATTGAACAAGCATTACTGCACTGCCTAATACTGCGGCACAGCTTGCCTTAGCAATATTTTTACTTCGATTAATGTCACAATTACTACCGCAGACAGCGAGTCTGGTAATCAGGTTATCAAGTTCAGAATATACCGCTGCTTTATCAGGTTGAGTGCTTAATGTTGAAGGCATTAACTGATCTAATAGCGGATTAAGCAAGTTTGCTCTGCCCGTTACATCTAACGCAATGTCAGGTGTATTACCGAAATTGACATCGGGGAACCAAGCCATGCGTAAGTTCTCGTTTTCAAGGGCAGTATCACAGTAAGCTATTGCTAATTGTGTGATGCCCATTTGCTGTGCAGAAATAAAGGTTTCTATATTGGTTAAGGTAGGTAATTGCTGCTTAACAAGCTGATAGGTTGCGGCTACCTTAGTAGACTCTTTATTCACACCCGTTAAAACACTCATGCTGGCATGAATTTGTGCAAAATTACGCAGACCTATTTTAGCACTATCATTATCAATAAAAGTGGCGTCAGTTGCTATAAACGTTGCAGGCAAAACTACATTACTATGTTCACCAAGTTGCTCAAAGGTTAAGAAAAACTCATCATTACTGGCACCTTTTTCTAGCGCTATAATAGTGCCCAAAGGAGAAAGCGTGACAGGCTCTGTAATCGAGTCGTCATTAGTGAAATTTCGGCTGAGATTAGCATAGGCTTGACCTTGAGCACTTTCTTTACCATTAACACCAATGCGCATTTTATTTAGAATAGTATTTCTCGGGAGGGTATTGCCATCAAGGTTGACCAAACTTGGGTTGGTAAATAAATAACTGTAATTATCGTACTGGCTCACTTCAAATAAAACGTAGGTATTTGCTAAGTCGACTAATTCACTGATTGAAAATAATAAGAAGAACTTCTCACCCACACCTACATCATAATTTTGAGAGATTTGTGCTTGTGATAACGTGCGGTTATATATGGCAAGTAAACGGATATTACCTTGCCAAATATGATTGTTAGACGCTTCTCTACCCAATATTAGGGCAAAACTATCGTCCCATGAAGCTATTGGTGATATCGCTTCATCAATCATGTCGATAAGTTTGCCGTTAACATAAATCTGACGACCTGCTGTTGCAGAGTAAGTAAGCACAACATGCTGTAATGTCGCTTGTAATACTTCATCATCATCGGGAGTACTTAATGCTGGTTCACCATTACTGTTACTACTCGCGGTTTGCAGCATAAAGTCATAATTATATTGGCTTTGTCCTAAAGTAAAGTTTCTATCATTATCGCCTGCAGAGTAGCTAACTATTCTTGCGGGACCTTCTTGAACGACATTATTTGGCGTGATCCAAGCTTCAATGGCGAATTCATTGGTGGACGTTATCAAGTCATGTATTTTCTTGCTGTTGGCGGTACTCGCTTGTGCTTTACCGTTAGTAAAAGATAAACCCCAACTACCAAGCCATTCTACGTTCCCTGTCAGTGTCAGGTTAGCAGCAGGGGAAATACCTGATGTATCATAAGCGGTATTACCACTACCTGTTTTAAATTGGTATAAAGCAATAATGTCAGATTCAAATCGGCCACCACTCGAAGCGACAAGACCATCAGTTAATAGTAGTGATTTAGATACCACCATTTCAGCAGAAATAACGTCAACAGTAATCTCATCACTTAGGGCTTGAATGCCCAATCCCATCTCCGTACTATTTGCTTGGCAATCACTCCAGCAATTATGAAATTCGTTACGTAAACGTAAGACTAAGCGAGACTTATTAGGCTCTTCTAAATTCATTACTCGTTTGGCCGCATCATAGGCTTTATCGATATTATCACTGGCAAAAAATGGCGATTGAGCAGTACTCGATGCTTCATTATGACAACTTGCACAATACTGGCTGACAATAGGATAAACATGAGAACTAAATAAAGTATTTTCAATAGGGAAGTTTTTACTCGTTCCTGGCTCTTTAATAACGGGAGCCTTTAATACAATGGCATTAGCTGTGCTTACTCTGTCGTCTGCCCACAACTTCACCCATTGTTGCATCGTTTCGCCACAAGCTTGATCACTATCTAACCAACAGTTGTGACCACCAGCAACTTTTTCTACAAGGCGTGACTCTTCTGGTTTTGTTAAGCTAACTAAAGGATTGGTTGCAGCATAGGCATCGTTGACGTTTTCTTTACTAGCAAAGTAGGGCGCTTGATTACCCTCGGTATGACATGAGCCACAACGATCTGTCGCAGAAATATTATCCCACAGTGAGGTTTTATATTTCTGAATATCTTCAGTTGCTGGAGCAGGCCCGGTATATTCAGCGTTACCATTATCTTGAGTTAAAGGAGGCTGTTCTTCTACAGTAGAATCACCACAAGCGTTAACCAATAAAAGTATGCTAACAATAGATAAATTTTTAACTACGTTAAAAAATGAAAGGAAATACATCTTTATTCTCCCATACAATACGCACCAACTTCAGCAAATACTTGCTTAAGTTGATATGAATGTTGTTGAAAGGAGCTTGTCGATGATTGTATCTGCGTTAAATCAGCTGTATTTTCAGCATCTCGTAAGCAAACCGCTTTAAAGACCTTTTTTACCTGGCATTGGGCAAAGGCTTCACTATTGGCTAACTCTTGTCCTAATGATTTCATACCACTGCCTTGCCCTGCAAGGGTAGCATCCCAACCAAGTTTTTGATTAACACCTTCACGCCAGTAATTTTTCCAATCGTCATTTTTAGTGACAAATCCAAAAGGGAAGCTTGTGGCATTATTATGATATTTAGCTATTACGCGAGTACCTGTTGTTACATTTATATTTGCTGATTTGTTGTAATGGATTGCGCCATCGTTACCTTGGGGATCATTTTCACTGTCAAACTGATAATCATAATAGGCAAACGCTTGTGCCAGAGGATCCATTCCTGTGTGACAACCGGAACAGTTATTGATAAATAAGCGACTATCTCCACCAGGGCTTCTACTGACATCTTGGCGAATTCTATCCGGCGGTAACGTGTTATCTTTTAGTGGTTCTAAATCGGTACATAGGTGATTTATTAAGGTAAAACGTAACATCGCTCTGTTGGTGCCTAAATAAAAAAAAGCTTTAGCAGCTGCTCTTGTGGTTAATACACCTGCGGTTGCTTCCGCTGGTAAGCCATTTAAACTAGATTGACTAACTTGTTCTAAACCCTCAGCTAAATTAATAAAGTTACTCTCTAACTCCTCGTAATGAGTGTTATTCACCTTGCTATAAGCAGTTAAATTAAGCTCACTTTTACCGACATAAGTAATATCACCTTGTAATATTTGTCTAAAATCTAGGTCATCGCGTACAGCGCCAATGATGGTGGCACTATAATCATTTAATGGGAAAAAAATGTCTTGGTCTTTATTTGTCCAAGGGTTAGCAAAAACTTTTAGCGTTGTTGAGTAAAACTCGGGTGACTCCATGGCGACATAAGCGGCCTCCCTTATTTCTCCTTCATCAATTAATGTACTCATTTCTAGCAAGACTTGCATAGATGGCGGTACGCCTGTTATACGATCATGTAAACGTTTTGCTTGCTCTAAACTTGATGAATTTGCATGCGTCATAAACAATAAAATGTAAAAAAAACTAAAAAAAGCAGTATAAATTTTCTTTGAAAATGAACTGCTTGCTTGCCTTTTGAGTAGTGTTTTTTTGTTATTAGTGTTTGGGAGTGACATCTCCATACAGCCTCCTTGAAGATGTAATTTTTGCAACTTAGTTGCGATAATATATAGTAACAATGTTGCCACAGTGTATACTAATGAGGATCAAACGAGCAAACGAATTTATTTTTAGTAGTGTCTCAAATCTGAGACAGATCAAGGGATTAGGAAGATTTCATCATTAAGAAGTTAAATATTATGTTGTTATTTATTAACTGTTTATTAGGTATATTGTAATGAATCCTAGGCCATGGATTTGCGGTTGTACATTGGTGGTTTTTTTACTTACCGGGTGTAATGAACAGGCAATAAGTACAGATGAACAAACCGATCCTGTCTTAGTTGAGTATCCAATTGTTTATATTGAGCGCAGTATCAATAAAACAGTTGACGACGATATTACTCCTGTCGTATTTTCTGCGCGTAATCCTGCCGATTTTAACGCTGGCGCTCAGCTTATTGTAAAAAACAATGCTTTTTCGGACTCTCTTAGTACCATACTTACCACCGATCTATTTACTGATGAACAAGGTGTAGCTCAAGCTATAGATATTCGAGATTTAAGCGTATCTGCTGATGGGCAATCATTTTTGGTTTCTATTCGGGCACCAGAAAGAGTAGATGCTGATGAAAACGCCCAGCCTAAGTGGAATATTTGGCGCTATCAATTAGCGGATAAGAGCTTTCAACCAATAATAACTAGTGAGGTCATTACTGAGCAGGGTGATGACCTTATGGCGGCTTTTTTACCCGATGGACGCATCATCTTTTCTTCAACACGGCAGCGTTTATCACGGGCTATACTGTTGGATGAAGGTAAGCCGCAATACACTGCAATGAATGAATCAGGGCAGGAATCAGTCTTTAATATTCATGTGATGCAAGCTGATGGCACGGATATTCAGCAAATCAGTTTTAATATGAGTCATGATTTTTACCCTTTGGTTTTACAAGACGGCCGTATTCTTTATAGTCGTTGGGATAATATGGGCGGCATTAATAAAATTAATTTATACCGTATGAATCCTGATGGTACTGATAATCAACTGGTTTATGGCTGGCATTCACATCAATTGACGTTAGAGGGTGAAACCTACGTTATTGAATTCGTGAAACCACAACAAATGCCAAATGGCGAACTATTGATATTACTGGCTTCAACAGATGACGAGATTTATCAAAAAAGACCGATGTTGATAAATATTGAACAATATATCGATAACCAACAAATGTTGGCTAATGAGACTTTAGCCGTTTCAGCACAAAAAGATCTATTTACAGATAGCCTCTATAACTTTAACTTCTCTGAGGAAATTAATACGGCTGGCAGATTAAGTCATTTATTTCCTTTGCCTGATAGTAGCGAGCGTTACCTATTAAGTTGGGATTTATGTCGAGTTATCGTTGATGAAGAGGTAAAAGCTTGCGGGCAATTATCAGAAGACGACCTAGAACAAGAAGGACTTGAGTTAGCACTCCCTTGGTATGAGTTATGGCTTTATAATGGCAAGACTAATACTCAACAAATTGTTGCTAAAACAGCTGAAGGTAACATGCTCAGTGAAGCTATTGCTATGCAAGCAGCAGAGAATCCTGCAGCCTTTGTTGCCGACAAATCATTTGGCGCAGGGCTTATTGCTGAATTAGCCAATGAGCAAACAGCCGCTATTCATATTCGCAGTGTTTATGATATGGATGGGGTTGATTCATCAATACAAGAGAGCAACCCTCAAGGCATCATCGCTCTAAGCGACCCTACATTAACTCAAGCAGAAGACTTACCCGCACGATTTTTACGTATTGTGCGCGGCGTGCCGCTACCCCCACGAGAAGTTCGACAGATAAGTAATACGGACTTTGGCCGAAGTCGAAATCAACTCATGCGAGAAATCGTTGGTTATACCCCCATTCAGCCAGACGGTTCAGTTAAGGTGAAAATTCCCGCGAATGTCCCGCTTGCTATCAGTATTCTTGATGCTAATGGTCAACGCCTTGGTGGCAGGCACAGGCAATGGATCAGTGTTAAAGCGGGCGAAACATTGGAGTGTCACGGTTGTCATACTCAGCAAAGTGAATTGCCACATGGTCGACCTGAAGCGCAAGCGCCAAGTATTAACGCCGGCGCTAACCAAGGTGGTATTGCTTTTACTAATACCAACCCAGAAATTATTCCCTTGCAAGCACAAACCATGGCCGAAGCCGATGAGATGGTTAATGGTTTAGCTCAACTTTCTGCAGATATTCATTATATTGATAAGTGGAGTAATCCGGATGTTTCTTCGCTAAACCCTGAAATAAACTACAGTTATCAGGAATTATTGACACAAGCTCCAGCAGGAGCTGACTGTTTTACTCATTGGAATGCCTATTGTCGATTACAAATCAACTATGTCGATAACATCCAACCGTTATGGCAGCTAACTCGACAGGTCTTTGATGAGCAGACCGCAGAATTACTCAGCGATAACACTTGCTCAAGTTGTCACGGTCCACTTGATAGCGATAACTTAGCGCAAGTACCTGCAGGTCAGTTAGATCTCAGTGACAGTGTCTCTGTAGATGAGGTCGATCATTTAACGTCTTACCGTGAATTATTGTTTAATGATTCAGAACAAGAAGTCATTGATGGCATAGTGATTGATAAGTTAATTGAAGTGCTTGATGATAATGGCAATATTGTATTTGAGGTTGATGCACAAGGAGAGTTAATTCTTAATGTTGAGGGGAACCCTATTCCGGTACTAACCAATATTACTCTTCCTGCTATTTTATCGACCAATGGCGCTTTGCAGAGTAGTCGTTTTTTTCAGCTGTTTCTCCAAGGAAGGCATAAAGGTATGTTGTCTGAGCATGAGTTAAAGTTACTTAGTGAGTGGCTTGATATTGGTGGTCAGTACTACAACACCCCTTTTTATAGCCAAGATTAAGTTAATAAATGAAATTCTTATATTTAAATAATCATCAAAACCGTGTTTTCTCACAAATAACTCAAACGCTATTGTGCTTACTCACATGCCTTTTCTGCGGTAAGTTATTGGCTGAAGAGGTTGATCCAAACGCCTTATTAATAGAAGTTGCTTTTGTTGAACTGCATTCAGGTCCGGGAATTGGTTATCCGGTCTTGCATGTGGTTGAAAAAGGTGAGTATTTAACGGTACAAGTAAAACGAACGAGTTGGCTTAAAGTGACCGACAAACGGAATAATACTGGTTGGCTTCATCAAGATGAGTTCTTAGGCTTAACAACACAGCAAGGTGAGAAAATAACAAGTGCTGAAATTTCATGGAGCGACTTTCAAGACAGAAATTATGAAGCTGGTTTTATGTATGGTGACTTTGCTGGTGCACACTTTTACAACGCTCAATTCGCTTACCTTTTTACCTCTGTCTTTAGTGGTGAGATTTCGGTAGGTAAAGCATTAGGGACGATTTCAGATAGTGACGTATATGAAGCTATGTTGATTAGTCAGCCAATGCCAGAGTTATTTATTTCTCCTTACATTGGTATTGGTGGGGGGATTATTAAAACTAAGCCGCACAGTGTTTTAGCGGATAGTGAAAAGCGACAAGATACCTTAATTAGTGCCGCCTTTGGCTTGAAATACCACTTAGCGCGAAACTTCTTATTACGAGCGGAATATAAGTATTCGTTAGTGTTAACAGATAGAGATGACAATGAAGAGATTAAAGTATGGAAATTAGGTTTCAGCGTATTCTTTTAGCAACATTTTTGAGTTTATTGGTCAGTATTAGCTTAGTTACACCAGTAAAGGCGAATGAGTCTGTAGGGCTTGTTCTGTTCAATGAGGACTCAACAGGTGATGCTTCAGTTAATAATACCTCTATTAATAATGTCGATGTCGATGTTGAAAGACGAACCGTACTGGAAGATATCCTAGATAATGAGAATTTTGAACTGGGTGTACAACTAGGCGTTATGTCGATTGAAGATTTTGAAACTAATGCTTGGGTAAGTGCTCACTTCGCTTATCACATTACTGAATTCTTCTATGCTAAAGCACGTTATGCTCAATCAGAGGCGGGTCAAACGAGTTTTGAAAAGCTAGTGAACGTGCCGCCGTTACTCACTGATGAACAAAGAAAACTACGTTATTATGGTTTGAGTATTGGTTATAACTTAATGCCAGGTGAGGTTTTCCTTGGTAGAGATTTTGCGCTCAACAGTGTTTTTTCTATTGAATTAGGTGGTGGTACCACAGAGTTTGCTGGCGATGAAAAATTCACTGTTAACCTTGGCGCTAATTATCGGATATTTCTAACGGATTGGCTCACTTGGGATATAGGGATGAGTGACTATATTTTTGATACGACTATTACCGGTGAAAGTAAGACCAGCCATAATTTGAATTTCACCACGGGCTTTGCTTTTTACTTCTAGTGCCATTTATTCAAATAAAGGCCGTTAATTAACTTTTAAGGATAATTTAATGATTACATTCTCTAATGTGAAACCTACAATTCTAGCGTTTCTAATGAAGAGTTTACTGGCGAGTTTTTTCTTTATCGCCACTAGTGTCAACGCGTTAGAGTTAGGCCAGCCAGCACCAGACTTTACCTTAAAAAGTATGGCGGGCACTAACCTTAAGTTAACTGAGCAGCGTGGTAACATAATAGTCATCAATTTTTGGGCTTCTTGGTGTGGACCATGTCGTAAAGAGATGCCGGTGTTACAAAAATTTTATGACAAATACCAAGATTTAGGTGTTTCTGTTTGGGGCGTTAATGTTGAACAAGAAAACCAAGCAGGACGAGATTTCTTAGCTGATTTGAACTTAAGCTTCCCGATACTTTTTGATGCCAGTAATACTATCTCAGCAATGTACCAAGTTGAAGCTATGCCAACGACTATCATTGTCGATAGAGATGGCGTGGTCAGATATGCCTTTAAAGGCTATAAACCCGGTTATGAAAAAAAATATGCAAAAGCTATTAAAAAGTTGATCAGAGAATAAATGATGAGCAAGATGATAAAACTAACACTGCTACGATCTTTACTTTGCTGCAGCGTAGTCAGTGTAACGGGCTGTGCAAGTATTAATATTGAACCTTGGGTCAAACCTTATGAACGACAAAACTTAGCTGATCCTATTATGAGCAATAATCGACATCCTATTGCCAATATGCACATTGCTCATGTTTATGAAGCAAGAGAATCTTCAAGGGGTGCTGAAGGTACTGGCGGAGGCGGTTGTGGCTGTAATTAGTATACGCTCGACGTTATTCTGCATTATTGTCAGCTTTCTGGTTATGAGTATCACAAGTAAGCAAGCCCAAGCGGCTGTCTTACAAGCTGACCGTGTTGATGTGCTCTATCATAGCTATGATGGCGGAGGCATGAAAATTGATGGTCCGGCAATCTTACTACGTAAAAAAACCAGTGAGACATTTGCCGTTTCGGCCTATTACTACGTAGATAGTATATCGTCGGCCTCTGTTGATGTTATGAGTACTGCAAGTCCCTATACTGAAAAGCGTAAAGAAGTACAATTAGGCCTTGAGTATTTACATGACAAAACTCTGATGGATATCAGTGTTAGGCAAAGTGATGAAAGTGACTATTTAGCTAAATCGGTAAATCTCAATATTTCACAAGATACCTTTGGTGATTTAACCAATTTAAGCTTAGGTCTGGCGTATAGCGATAATGAAATAAAACGTAATGGCGATGAGTTTTTTGCGGAGCAAAGTCAGCAATATCGTGTAAGAGCTGGCATCAGTCAAATATTAACGCGCAACCTGTCAATGAGCTTAAACTTTGAAGCGGTCGCTGATGAAGGGTATTTAAATAATCCGTATCGCAGTGTCCGTTATGTAGATAATACTCAGCCCTCAGGTGTTGGTTATCAAAGTGAGGTTTACCCTAATACGCGTAATTCTTTTGCGAGTAAAATCTCAGCCAGTTATTACCTACCTTATAGAGCGGCACTTTTTGTTCATTACCGCTATTTTAGCGATAGTTGGCAAATAGATGCCACCGATGTTGAGTTTTCTTATCGGCACCCAATAGCGGATGTTTTTGAAATTGAACTGAAAGTAAGATATTACCAACAAAGCCAAGCAAGTTTCTATAGTGACCTTTTTGCTTATCGTGATGCACAGAACTATTTGGCCAGAGATAAAGAACTGAGTGAATTTGAAGATCTTACTTTCGGCTTGGGTTTGACTTATTTAGTTCCTAAAAAGTATTCGTTTGGTGATTTACGCTCTGAAGCTTCATTGCAATGGGATTATATTAAATTCGATTATAAGAATTTTAGAGACCCCACTGCTGGTGGGAATATAGGCACAGAGCCTCTTTATGGTTTTTCAGCTAATGTCATTAGAATTTTTTATAGCCTTTACTTTTAAAGGTTTTTAAAGGTATTTTAAGCTCCCCCTTAGGTATTGAATGTATATGAAATTATGTAATGTGGTTAAAATAATCAGCACAATGGCGCTTGTCTTTATGCTGGTTAGCAATGTATATGCTGAAGAAAATAAATCTGTAAAGTCGAGTAGTGAGTTAGCACAACAACTTGAACAGTTAAAATCACAAGTACTGCAACTTAACCGAGAGCTATTTATCTTGGAGGAAGATTTACTGTTTCCTGCGAGTACTCAAGTTGCAGTGTTCGTTTCTGTAGATACCGGTCAATTTTTTGCCATTGATAGTGTTGAAGTAAAAGTTAACGATAAAGATGTTGCCGGATTTTTATATACCAAACGTCAGCGTATAGCATTAGAGCAGGGCGGCATTCAAAAGCTTTATTTGGGTAACCTGAAAATTGGGCAGTATCAATTAACCGCGATCTTCACCGGTGTTGACTCAGAAGGGCGCATGGTAAAAAGAGCTGCCGAGTATCAGTTTGAAAAAGATGATGAAGCCTTGATGATTGAACTTAAGGTCGTTGATAATATTAAAACGTATAGAAGCCAAGTTGTAGTTGAAGAGTGGGTTTTATAAATTACTATGCGCATTAAAGAAAACTATATGCTCTCGGCTAAATTGTTGCTGCTGGTCTTATCCAGCCAAATAACAACTGCCTATAGCCAAAATGACCAAAGCATTCAGCATGATGAAAGTAAAGTCGTTATCAAAACAGATCTACAAGATAAGCATTACCGCCAAGCCTTGTATTTTTACTTTCAAGATGACCAGAGTCAGGCACTATCTCAAGTAGAGCAAAATAAGGCGAAATTGAATGAGTTAGATAGTCGTTCTGCTTTATTCGAAGCGGGTTTGCAACTTTCGGCGGGTTTATTACAACAAGCGAAAACAACATTAGTTAATTTTGATACGCTGCTGACAGCTGAAAAACAGTCTGGCAAGCGTAGCAAGCAATCAACGAAAGCAAGTGAGTTACGACTCATCGCCTTACTTTCATTAAGCAATCAATATCTATCGCACGGAGACATTAGCCAAGCAAGGGATACCTTAGCGAGAATTGAGTCTGTTTCCTCGATCTATTATCAAGAATACCATGTGCTCAATCAACTAGCATATTGGCCTGAAAATAACAGTCTATTAATGGTAAAACCTGCAACACAGACCCATGAAAGTTCTCCGTATATTCAGTTGAATGAGGCATTAAGGCTAATTGAAGTGTCACAATATGATTTAGCCATTAACGCATTAAAAACCATTAAAATAACAAAATGGCATCAAGAGGAAGATAACTTTTGGAAGCGCTTGTTTTTGGATGAGGCAAGTTTTTCTTCTCGCAGTGATGAGAAAAAAATGGCTGTTTTGCAAGGGCAAGCAATTCAAGATTATGCACAACTACTACTAGCACAAATTTATATCAGCCAAGAACGATATGACTTAGCCTTTAGCGAATTAAAAGCGTTTCCTGAACAAAGCCCTTATGCAGAATCAGCGTTATTTTTATTCGCTTTTGCAAGCCAACAGGTTGAGCAATATGCTATCGCTTTTAATTTATTAAACCTACTTTATAAAAAGTACCCTTATTCTCAGCTTAGTTGGCAATCGGCTGAGTTAATGGCAAAGCAAGTGAGCGAGCAGCAATCACTTGCCCAAGGTGTTAGTGCTTATCAAACAGTGGAAAATTTCTTTTTACAACGTCAGCAAGAGCTAGAACAATTTTCTGTCGCCTTTGAAAGCAGCACCAGTTTACTCGATTTCTCACCATCGAAGCCGTTAAGTTCACATCATCAGTTAACTCAACAGAGTTATCATAATCCAGAGAAAACATTCGATTATCTTCCGCAATCGGTTTGGCTACAGCAAGCATTATATGATGCGGAATTGGCTAGTTTATACCAAGGGTTAAGCTCTATTGATGAACAAAATAAGCAGTTACAAGCTTTAAGGGATAAAACAGTTTGGTTAGCTGAAATAATTACGCTTAATCAACAACGAAAGAAAAGTATTATTGCAGCGCAAGAAACACGTGCTAAACAAGGCGTCTTTGCGCAATTAAAAGATGAACGAGACCGTTTGGCTGAATTACTTGACCAGCAATTAGCGTATAAGCAGGGTTCAGCATTTGCGAATGAAGAAGAAAGCCAGTGGCTTGATCGGATAGCACGTAGCAATAGTGCATTGACTAATATTGGCGATAAGAAAAACACGGTAGAATATAAACAACGGTTAGCGAGAGTGAAAGGTGTATTGTCATGGCAACTAACAGAGCATTATCCTCAGCGCGCTTGGCAACACAAAAAACAATTACAGCAATTAGATCGCGCTATTGCAGGCGTTACTTCTCAGCAACAACATGTTGAGAACATTTCAAATACTCAAGACTCTCTAGAATTCAGTATCAAAAAGCATAGCCAGAGTAGGCTGCAACTTAAATCGCTACTCACACAATTAGCTCAATTACGTGAAAAGATCAGTGTAAAAATTAGAGAGAAAGTTAAACGTTATATTGATGAGCAGAGCGTTGTTTTAGCTCAACACTTGTTAAGTACCCGTCAAGGTATGGCGAAAGTATTAGAACGTATGGCGAGAGAAGATAAAAGGTTATCTATTAAATTAGTGCCATCAGCTAAGTTAGTTGTTCCTGAAAAAGTATCGGCTATAGCGGGTGCTGATTAATGTTATTTAAATTAGTTAACCCAATAGTTAATCCAAAAGTTAAGCAAGATTTATTCGATATATCCTATTGGTTAAAATTAACCTTAATTGCTGTCTTTTCAATAGTATTAGTCGGTTGTCAAAGCACTGAAAAAAATGGGAATGCAGCACGAAAGACCTTGGCTGATTTGGCCAATGAACAAGGTACTATTGAAATTGAAAGTATTACCTTAAGCCGCTCCCAAAGAGCTAGAAAACTAGCCGAATTATATCAAACAATACTTACCTTAGAGCCTGATCTAGAGGTGAGGGCACAAATAGAATACCGTTTGGTGCAAATGAATACCCAAGCGTATGAGTTAATTGATGGTGAAGCATTAACTGATGTCCAAGGTTTGCAAAAATCCGATAAAGCCCTGAATGCCTTGGTATTGTCTTATCAAGACTTAATTACACGATTCCCGAAGCGCAGCGATAATGAATGGATGCAATATCAATTAGCTAAGGCACTTGATTTGCAGGGCAAATCTAAAGAAAGCTTACGACAAATGGAGGCTTTACTCACTAAATATCCGCACAGCCAATATGGCGCCGAATTACATTTTAGACGAGGCGATATTTATTATAATTTTCAAGCGTATTCTGCTGCGCTGCAAGCATATTCTTCGGTAAGTAACGCAGCAAGTAAAGCGGAAAATAATGAGACTTATTATGTTAATAGTCGTTATATGTCTGCTTGGGTATTGTTTAAGCTTAATCGTTTAGCCCAAGCGGATATCGAGTTCATCTCGTTGCTTGATTACTTAGTCGATCAAGAATACATGCAGCATTATCAAGATGATTTTAGCTTTGATAAACTAGACCCTCGCTACGCTAGTTTAGTGGCTGATGTACAGCGGGTATTAAGTATTTCATTGAGCCAGCAGCAACAATCTACATCATTGGTTTCGCTAATAAAACAGCAACAAGGTCTCACTAATTTAAACATTTATCATCATATTTTGTTTAAAAATCTGGCTGACTTCTTAATCAGTAACGAGCTTAAGTATGATGCCGAATTAGCCTATAAAGCCTATATTTCCATGGCTCCAAATACCATTTGGGCAGCGCGATATTCATTGGCGTTGTTGGAGTTACTTGAGCAACAAGGGAAATACAGTGCCAGTAGAGCGTTAAAACAAAACTACGTAAAACAATTCGGTTTTAACAGTACTTTCTGGCAAAAGGCACATGCAGCTAAAGGCAATGAGAGTTTAACTCAGCATGAGATTAATGATGAGATTTTGCCTAATTTATTACGTTTTAGTTATCAACATAGCCGCCGACTTTATGCTAACGCACAAAGCTTAACCGCTAAAGGTAAAAGACGTAAAGCTTTTGTGGATACCAGTCTCGCACTCGCAACCTATTTAGAACTGGCGAAACTTCCTCAAGCGAATTACCAGAAAAACAAGCCTAAATTGAGCAAGAGCCTGTTAGCGGATGAGTTTCTTTTTGCCGATGCTAATTTTGAGGCGCAGCAATATCAGCAGGCGTTAAGTGCTTATCAACTTATAGCCTATAAAAAAGAATTCATAGTAACCCTAGCACCGAGCAGTGGATCTAGCCAAGAACCAAATAAAGCATTAAGCACAGCATCAACATCTTTAACATTTTATCCAAAGCCTGTGAGTACTCCTGAACTAGCAAATAAGGCAATTGATAAATTACGACTTGAGGCCGCATATGCCACAACATTAACTACCCGTGCAATGCTAAAAGTGGGTAAGGTGAAAGCGACAGATTCTTTGCATACTGTAGGTTTGAGTAATGAACAAAAAGAGCTGTTATTAACGCGTAATCAATTAGATCAACTCTTTGTCGCGAGTTATCCAAAAGATAGCCGTGTATTAACGTTAGCAACACAAGCTGCGCAATATGCTTATAGTGCGAAAGATTATCGGGCGGTTAAATATTACAGTGATTTTATATTACAAAGCCATTTAGTTATTCCTATAGATTCCCAAACATCGGCAGTAGACTCAGCAAAGAAGGCTTATGTGCCCATTAAGTTGATCAAATTAAATATGCTTGCTTTGAAACAAGTACAAATTGCTAGCCAATTACAGGCGAATAGTCTGTATCAGCAAAAGCATTATGCTCAGGCTGAAGCGGCTTATCAATTAGCATTAGCCTATGTAGCGAATACCAACGTAGCTAGCACTAATAAAATACAAGTGAAAAAGCGTAAAGAAATGCGTGAGTTATTGGCATCATGTATCTACTTTCAAGCGCAAGGTTTAGTAAAAGAACAACCATTGTTAGCGGTTCAAGATTATCTGCGCGTGGGTAAAGTGGTACCTGAATCCTCATATAGGTTAAATGCTGAGTTCGATGCGGCTAATATTTTGCTGGCGCAGAAGCAATGGCGACAAGGTATTGCAGTATTAACTGACTTTAAAAAACGCTACCCAAGTCACGAATATAGCCGATCAATTTCGGCAAAATTAGCTAAGGCTTATGAAAATACCGAGCAGTGGCAGTTAGCTGCTGCACAATTGTTAGCCATGATCAATGGGCCTGAAGCGGCTATTTTTTCTGACGAATTAAAACGTGAAGCACAATATACCGCAGCAGAGTACTATCAAAAAGCAGGTAATACAGATAAAGCCTTAGACACTTACCGCACTTATGCCCATAAATACCCTAAGCCATTTGTTGTTGCGCAGGAAGTGCGCTTTAAGCTTAGTGAGTTTTATCAACAGAAAAAAGAGACCAATAAACAGTATTTTTGGTATCGGAAGATTGTTAAATACCATGATATTAAGTTAAGAAATTCACAGAGTAATATCACCGCGCGAGAAGAGTACTTAGCGTCATATGCCGCGTTAGGTTTAGGAAAAGCGCATCAACAAACCTTTACTTGGACCAAGCTTAAATTACCGCTCAATAAGAGTTTGAAACGAAAACAAGCTGCGATGAAATCAGCGATTGAATATTATCAAAAAGTGTTGTCGTATCAAATGGCTGAATTTGTACCACAAGCATCGTTCAATTTAGCGACCATGTATGGTCTATTGGCCAGTGATATTATGTCTTCAGAGCGTCCAAACGATCTCGATGAGTTGGCGTTGGAAGAGTATGAGTTATTACTGGAAGATATCGCTATACCTTTTGAAGACAAAGCGATCGAAATACATAGCAACAATGCGCAGCGCGCTTGGCAAAATGTATTTGATACTTGGATTGAGCAAAGCTTCAGCGCACTGGCTGAGTTAGATCCCGCACAATATAATAAACAGGAGCGGACAAGTAATGCTATTCAAGAAATTTACTAACGCTGCTGGCGGCAACCACATTTTTCATGCAACTAAAGTTGTTGTAATGGCGATAACGTTATCATTATGGCTTAGTGCTTGTACTGCAACGACAACAGTGGATAAAAACCAAGAAAATGCAGTAACAACGCCGCTTGTTACTAATGAAAGCATTGCTCAAGAAAATCGTGTTAAAGAAGATGGTGCTGAAGCAGTTATAGCTAAAAAGAAGCAAGGTCCAGCAATCAACCTGTATTTGCAGCAACAAGCTAATGTACCAGTAACGGTTCCTGCCAATGTGCTTAAATATTATCAACAGGCGATTAGCTTGATGAAAGATAAAAAATGGCAACAAGCGCAACTATTATTTGATCAAGTTATTCTTGCTCAGCCGCAATTATCGGGCAGTTATGTCAATAAAGCGATCATTGTCAAGCAGCAAGGTAAGCTAACTCAAGCGCAAGCTTTACTTAATAAGGCCATTGCAGCGAATCAACTTAATTTGTATGCCCATCACTTACAGGGAAAAGTCTATCGTTTGCAGGGGCAATTTGATAAAGCCGAACAGAGTTACTTAGCAGCGCTAGCTATTTGGCCTGACTTTACTGATGCTCAGGCCAGTATGGCTATTTTATTAGAACTTTATCGCGGTCGTTTACTTGATGCCCATAGTTATTATCGTTCATATCTTTTGCTAAACAGTGATGATGAAGAAGTTAAACGCTGGCAGGCAGGATTAGAAATAAAAATAAAACGAGCAGGTCTGGCAATGCCTATCGTTGAACAAATCGAATCGTCAATAATCAAGTTGTCAGCTGAGTTGCCATCGGATGATAAAAAAGTGATTGATGAACAGCAAGGCTTGTCAAACAAAGTTAAGGAGCCTGATCATGGATAAGTTTTTACAACGTATAAAATTCGCTTTAACTGCGCTTATTTTGCTGACTCAAGCGGTCAAGGCCACTGAAGCTATTGCTTTAGTAAATCAGAATAAAACCAGCAATGTTAAAGCTAACAAGGTCGAACCATTGATCATTCAAAGCCAGGTGAAAGGGTCGCAAGAACAACCTAATGTTATTTACATCATGCCATGGCAGGGTGTTGATCAGGTCATTGAAGTGAAAGGTAAAACGCGAACAATAAAGTTACCCCATTTCAGTCCTATTAACCCTAAGGTATTTAAAGAGCAAGTACGCTTTTTTGCTAATAAGTCGTTAGCAGTGAAACCTAAAGCGGAAACTAAATAAATAGTAATAGTGATGAAAACAGAATAATAAATTATTAGAAGCATTATATAAACTAAGTACGTAAACATCAGTTACATAAAAACTAACAGCAAAAATTATAAAATTATAAAATTATAAAAATATAAAAGGAAAAAAACATGGGTATTTTCGACAGCATCATCACTTTTTTACAAACGGGTGGAACATTTATTTACCCTATCGCCTTAGTGCTTGTAGTAGGTTTAGCGATTAGTATAGAACGTTGGATATATTTAAGTTCAGCATTAAGAACCAACCGTAAAGCGTTTGCCTTGCTGAAGGATTCACTAAAAAAGGGTGATATCGAGACGATTAGTAAATATGCAAAAGAAAATTCAGCACCAGTACTTGATGTGTTGCAATCAGGCATCGCACGTTTATCGTCAGTAAAACGAAGAGAAGATGTAGAATATGCCATGGAAGAAACCATGATGGAGTATATGTTACGTCTTGAAAAGCGTACGCCTTTCTTAGCCGTGCTAGCCAACATAGCGACTTTGTTAGGTTTGCTCGGTACAATCATGGGCTTAATTGCTGCGTTCTCTGCGGTCGCTAATGCGGATCCTGCTGAAAAAGCTAACTTGCTCTCTTCAAGTATTTCAGTGGCAATGAATACCACGGCGTTCGGTTTGATCACTGCGATTCCTCTAATATTACTTCACACAAGTTTAATGGGTAAAACAGCCGCTATAGCCGACTCATTAGAAATGGCCGGCATTAAATTATTAAACTCGCTTTCTTTTGGTCCGTCGTCTGACGAACACAGAGGCTAAGATAATGAGACGTCGTCGTCGCATTAATCCACCAGAGGCTGAGCTCGACATCACTTCATTTATGAACTTAATGATAGTGTTAGTGCCGGTATTACTCTTAAGTTTGGTCTTTTCTCAGGTGCGCATTTTAAATTTACAGTTACCGGTTGCTGCGCAAGCTGAACATGCTCCTAATGATGAGCCTAAAGTCTTAGAATTAGTGATAACCCAAACTGGTTTTGACTTGAATTACCCCGCGGGCATTTTATTGAAGAAATTTGATAAAACAGCAAAAGGCTATCAGTTTGCGAATCTGTCTATTTATTTACAAGATTTGAAATTAACTTTTCAGCAAAATAAGCAGGACAAAAGTGACATTGTGTTATTACTAACGCCAGATATTGATTATCAAACGATAGTTTCTACTATGGACACAGTACGCTCTTTTAAAGCCGTTGTAGCGGCTAATTTAGTCGATGCAGAGCTCTTTCCTGAGATTTCTTTAGGTGATGCTCCAGAAGGTATAACGACTAACGCTGAGACTCCATCAGGAGGAAAGCCATGAAGCAGTCTTTTAAAGCGAAGCGCCTAGCAAAACATCATAAGCGCTTTAGTGCTGGCTCGAAATTGAACCTTGTCTCGTTGATGGACATTTTCACTATTTTGGTATTCTTTCTGATTGTTAATCAATCAGAAGTTCGGGTACTGCAAAACACGAAAGAAATAAACCTACCAGTTTCTATCGCGGAAGAAATGCCGGCCGAAAATGTATTAATTACTGTGTTACCACTGAGCATAATGATACAAGAACGTGTCATTTGGCAGCAACAAAATGCCATGACAGAAGTGAGTGATGAACTTAATTCTGGCCTTATCAAGGCAATAAAAACTGAATTAAGTTACCTATCTACTAAGCGACCTATATTAACGGAGAATGAAACTAAAAATGGTCGAGCGGTTACTATTATTGGCGACGCTAGCGTACCTTATCAAGTGTTAAAACAGATCATGGCAGCTTGTGCTGACAGTGATTATCGTAATATGTCGTTAGCTGTTAAGCAGGTAGCTAAAAGTAAGATAGAAAGGGGCTAATAATGACATCAGCCACTTTCGCATCGAATTTATCAGCTAAGAATAATGATGATTTTTTTAATGTATTTCAGCATACGACTCAAGATAAAAAATTCACGCGAATTCTACAGAGTCTCATCGGTATTTACTTATTAATAGCAGTGGTAGTACCGCTTATTGAGCAAGTTGAAGTATCACGTGAAGTGAAAGAAAAGGTACCGGTACAGTTAGCAAAAATTATGCTGAAAGAAAAAAAATTACCAATACCTGAAAAACCCAAGGAAAAGCCGATAGAAGATAAAAAACCAGAGGAGTTAAAAGACAAACCAGAGAAAAAGATTGAGCCACCAAAGACCAAACGACAAGCGGCAAAACAGAAAGCCCAATCGTCAGGTTTAGCAGCCATGAAAGATGAACTTTTTGCGATGCGTGATGCCTTTGAGGTAAAGCCAGCGAGCACAACAAAGTTAAATAAAACTAATGCGGCTGAGGTAAAAGTTCAACGTAAGTTATTGGCCAGTGCCGCTAATACACAGAGCTCAACATTATCTGCCGCTAATACAACTCAAACCGTGGCAAGTGACGAGCTCAGTACTAGAAACACCCAACAAGTACGTTTATCTGAAGAGGAAGTGCTAGCGAGTAATGACACCGCCATTGCGGAGTCATTGGCAGCACAAAAGTCAGGACAACGCTCTGAAGTAGCATTAAGACGAACACTGGAAGCGAACAAATCTCGCCTTTATGCACGTTATAATCGTGCGTTACGTAAAGACCCTTTTTTAAAGGGAAAGGTATTGTTCGAAATAGAAATTTTACCATCGGGTAAAGTTAATAAAGTAACCATCAAATCTAGTGAATTAAATAATGCCAAGTTAGAACGTCAGCTTACCAGTATTCTACGTGCAATTAAGTTTAGCGCGGAAAGAGTTGGTACCGTGGTAACTATTTGGGCAATAGACTTTTTACCGAGTTAATAGAAACATTAATTCGTAAGAGTATAGATAAGTTTTCTATCTATCAATATTGTTAATAAGCTTGAATAATAAAATACAAAAAAGGCCCTAGGTAATGTAGATTATCTAAGGCCTTTTATCATCATTGGCATAGTTAATAGATGGTATTAGTCTTCGATTAATAATCTTACATGATCAAAGTAATGTTGTGCTAACCAAAGTTCAGTAGCATCACGGTTTAACGGTCGAGATATGCCATAGCCTTGCAAATAATCACAACCCATTCCCAATAAAAGAGCTGCAACATTTTTATTTTCTACGCCTTCCGCCACAGCTTTTCGTCCTATGCTATGGGCTAAATCTATGGTTGCTTTCACAATCGATGCATTATCCTTTTTACTTTGCATATTATTAATAAAAGAACGATCAATTTTAATAACGTTTGAAGGTAATTCTAGAAGTAATGAGAGCGAAGAAAATCCTGTCCCAAAATCATCAACGGCAAACTCAATCCCTAATTCACTAAGTTCATTGATTACTTTTTTTACTCGTTTAATATCTAACATCATGGCACTTTCAGTAATTTCAAAAACCAACATGTTGGCTGGCAATGCAAAGCCTTTTAATAGTTCTTTTACCTTATTTGGAAAATTAACATCCCTCAAATCTATTACCGAAATATTGATATTAACTTTTAAATTTGGATAATCACGGGACCATTTTTTTACTTGTTTTAATGCATCCTTTAATACCCAGAGGGTTATCTCTTTAATGATATTAATTTCTTCAGCCAAAGGAATAAACTCATCAGGTCTAATGCCCGATTCTGGCCAGCGGATTAAAGCCTCAACACCTTGTACTTCACTATTTTTTGCATCAATTATAGGTTGATAATAAAGTTCAAACTCTTGATTTATTAATGCTTCTTTTATCGCTGAAATTAATTTTAAACGCCTCAAGGAATCACGACTTAAATGCTCATCATATATAACACTTCTGATCTTATCTTTTTTTGATTGATACATTGCCACATCTGAATTTTTCAATAGCATGCGTATATCTGTGCCATCTCTTGGATACATAGCTACGCCAATACTCATATCAACCGTTAAAGCATAATGTTTAACTGATATCTGTGCATCTAATGATTCATGTAATGCCTTACACACTGATATAGCTTGCTTGGTATCTGCATCAGGTATGACAAGGGAGAATTCATCACCACCAAGACGGGCAACTATTTGTGCTTTATTGATAACTCCACTAAAGCGTTTACTAATTTCAACTAATACACCATCGCCAATATCATGGCCTAAGGTGTCATTTATTTCTTTAAATCGATCAAGGTCAATCATTAAAACAGCAAAGGTATTGTTTTTTTTCTCACTGAATTCGATGGCTTTATTGATCTTTATTGAAAAAAGCTTACGGTTTGGTAACCCGGTCAAAGGGTCATGCAAGGCCTTATAACTTTCTTGTTTGGCGAGCTCTTGAGCTTGAGTAATACTTACTAATGAAAGCCGAATGACTAAAAAGACAAAGCTTCCTCCTCCCAAAAGAATGAATGAAACAATGATATCAATTTGTTCAACGCTTTCTTTGTTGGCGAGTAAAAAGAGAAAAAATAAATAGCCTAATGAGAATAGTAATATGAGACAAAATAACGCACGCCAACCAAATCGTTTATCACTACGGCATATTTTCATCGCAGGAAAAACTGACAATAAAATTAAAATAGTTCCGATTAGGAGTAATGACGCTAAAGCAAACTTCATAGAGGTAACATTAAATAGATTTATAAAGATCATATGCAGCAATGCTAATATTTTCAACTAAATTAGTCGATTAATTGCAGTTATACATATTATGTTACAGGTGAAGTTAGTAAGGTTTTGAATTTACCCTACAATGAAAAAAATAAATTACTGTAAAAATACTTTAGATAAACTGATAAGTAAAATTGCTACAGGTATAGATTTATACATTGAAGAGGTGCTGATATATTTTGAAGTTAAGGACATAAGGAGGAAAGGTTGTGGTTTATAGTCTTTATTCAATAAATCACTATTAATACCATCGTTAAAGCTTAAACCGAACATTATGGCTAATTAAAAGAAACTAGCCAGGTTTATACCCGTCACCAATCAAGATGCAGGTTTCAGAGTGCTTGAGCAATTTCTATTCCCACTGAAATCCTCTATTTACCGATAAAAAGTTCATCTAATTCTATCGCTAGTTGTGTTTTTATTTGTATTTCATCCTGAGGTGATAGTTGATGCTCACCGAGGTTAGAGTCAAGATTGAAAATATGTTGTCTCAATTCAATAGACTGTCTTGCTAGCTTACAGTGAAACAAGTTATGTGTTGTCATAACACTGTCTTTAACCTGGTATCTTGCGAGTGTATCTGTGGTTAAATGCTCACTGATTTGACTAATCTCATGATCATTGAAGTGCTTTTTACCGTATTGATCGCGCGTCATACCTCTAATACGATAATCTATATCGATAACATCCGCTGAAAAAGCCTCGATCACATAGTCTAATACTTTTAAGGGCGAGATAATGCCACAGGTTGATAATTCTATATCAGCTCTAAAAATAGCTATGCCACTTTGTGCAGTTTCTTCTGGGTAGGTATGAATGCATAAATGACTTTTATCTAGATGAGCCACTAAAGATTCTGGTTTTGCTTCTTCAGAAATCATTAAAGTTACACTCGCTCCTTGTGGGGTGTAATCTTGGCTCGCTATATTTAATACATTACCACCGATGGCGTGACAAACTTTTGTCAGCAGAACTTCAAGCAGTGCGCTGTTATAGGTTCGATTGATGTAGGTGTTATAACTCTCAACGGACTGAATTGAAGGTAAATAATGTACCCTGTATAACGAAAAGCTTAAACTTTTTGTTAAATTATTAAAGCCATACAGGGGGATTTTGTTATCAGTATTCATAAAGTAGTAGGGTTACGAAGCAACAATTTCAAAGTCGTGAGTAATGTCAACTTTAGCGTTTAACATTAAGGCGACAGAACAATATTTGTCTGCTGATAAGTTCACTGCGCGCTCAACGTGCTTAGCTGCAACATCAGCTCCAGTAATCACAAAATGCAGATGAATTTTTTCAAACAATGCGGGTACGCTATCGACACGAGTACCAGAGATATCGACATGACAGCCGATTATGCTCTGTCTCGCCTTTTGCAATATGCTAACTACATCTACCGAAGAACATCCACCCAGAGAGATGAGTACGGCTTCCATAGGGCTAGGGGCTAAGTTACCACTATTTGCATCTAAAACCATGGTGTGGCCACTTTCTGAGGTGCCCATGAATAACTCTTCGCCTAACCACTTTACTTGTGCTTCCATAATCGACTCGATTTACAATTAATATATAGGGATTCTATCGAAGTTGAAGCCCCATCACCAGTCGTTATGTGTAATAGAGTTTCTTATTGAAGTTAGCGCTGTAATGACAAGGCTAATTATACCTATTCTACTTGAATATGCAGGGTTCAGCTGGAGTTTGAAACGGCGTCAAGCGGAATGGGTATAAGAGATACTAGCTTGCTTTAATAAGAAGCTATTCTTTATGAATAACGGTATCAAAGAGGTTTTTGATTAAACCTGCAAATTCTTTTATGAAGGCTTGTTGTGCAGCATTAACTGGATTATTGATAACACCTGATAGGATTTCTTCAAGATCGTAAACGATAGCATCTACTTCTCGAATAATGGCATTGCGTTGATTAAAGGTCAGGTCTTGGTTCTGACTACAGACACTAATGATTTGGTCACACAGTTCTACTTCAATAGCTGACATTACGGTTTCACTAGCTTGTGCTGGTGCTGTTGAGTTTTCAAATAAACTGAGATGTTCGGTAAGGTATTCTATAATTTGAATGTAACCGTCAGTGTCTGTAACCATAATATTTTGGCTTACCTGTGTAAATTAGTAGTACTTTTGTTTGAGTATAGCAGGAAGTTTAGTGTTTTTAATGAGTGTGAATCAATAGCCCTTTATTTTTTATAGACGCTTTTGTACAAAAGCTTCTATAAAAAGATTGATGAGAAGGGGCTTTAAAAGATAAGGCTACTAGTTTACTGCAGTGTGGTAGGGACAACCATTAATACTGCACGCTGACCATTACCTACATTGGCATTAGGGAATACAATGCTCTCACCTGGAAGGGTAGTACGGTATTCTTGATTCATATCAGTAGACAAAAGTGTACCTACTGGGTAATCAGTAAAATTACTTGCTTCATCGGCAACAAAAAGTTCAAATTTATCACTCACTTTAGTGATATCGCCTAGCGCTTCAAATAAATTGAAATCGTTGTTATCAAAACTTTCTAGCGGTATTGCTTCATCGCTAATAAGAGCGCTTAGGTTGTTTGTCATGGCTTGAAAGTTCTCCATATTGTTTTCGCCAAAGGGTCTTACTTTACCCAGCTCAATAGTAAAAGCATGTGCGGAAAAGTTGGCACTACTGAAATAGGAGAATGTACCACTGGGGCCATGACCGAATAAAATAGTGTTAACACCACAGCTAGCCATGAAGCTTAACTGCTCTTTATCCCATGGTTTACCTGCTTGGTATGGGTAAATTGCAAACTTTTCATATTTAGAGTTTCGAATAGCGGTATGCAAATCGTAGTGATAGTTAGTCATTTTGGATGAATTAGTTACTTGGCTTTCGCAGGTATTGCCGCTGGTATTATCAGTCGCGTTTTTAGCAGTGCCAGCGTTAAAGAAATCACTAACGTAACCTTCTAATTTTTCTGCTCGATACTTTTCAAAACAAGGATCGATATCTTGGTACTTGCCACAAAATAAGCGATTTAAATTTTCTGTTTGAAAACGTTTTTCGATATTCATTGAAACAGGGTTACCCATAATTAATAGGGTACGGTGCTTTACTTGAATTTTTTGGGCAATAATGTCACTAATCAACTGTTGTACTATTTCAATCGGGGCAGTTTCATTTCCATGAATGCCCGATGAAATAACAATACTCTTACTTGGTGTTGCCGACTTTTCTTTAATCAGTTCAGGCTCAACATTTTCCGGTTCAATTAACAGTACACCGGTGTCGAGTAAGCTAACTTTTGCTTGCTTGACCTTAAAACTTAATTGGTTATCTGCGCCAGTTTGGACAAAGCCTTGCTCAAATTGACGTGTTAACGCGATAAAGTCACCTTGCTCAACAAAGTGGCGATAAGCTTGGGTAAAGTTATCAGCCGTAATGTCGGTAAGGTTTGGTGTTTCTGCTGTAAGAGTATTGTTGTTTTGCATTTAGAATTTCATACCAGGTGTTAACGTTTCAGGTAAACTTACTTTCTCAGCTTCTACTGAAGCAATAGGGTAGGCACAATAATCAGCGGCATAAAATGCGCTGGCTCTGTGATTACCACTAGCACCAATACCACCAAACGGTGCAGCGCTGCTTGCACCTGTAATTGGTTTGTTCCAGTTAACGATACCAGCACGAATGCGAGTAAAGAAGTGATTGTATGACGCTTCACTATCAGATAACAAACCGGCAGAAAGACCAAAACCAGTATTATTAGCTTCATCAATCGCTTTATCGAAATCGTTGTAACGGTATAACTTAACTAGTGGACCGAAATATTCTTCATCAGGTATGTCGGCAATAATGTCACTAACATCGATAATACCAGGAGAAACAAAACCAGTACCTACTTCTAGATGTTTAAGCTCTAAAACAGACTTTGCGCCTAAAGCGAGTAATTTAGCTTGTGCATCTACTAAGCTTAAAGCCGCTTTTTCTGAAATCATAGAGCCCATGAATGGTTGCGCTTCGTCATCGTAGTAACCAATAGTTAAGTTTTTAGTTACTTCGATCAGGCGGGCTAAAATAGCATCACCTTGTTCATTGGCTTCAATGAATAAACGACGCGCACAAGTACAACGTTGGCCAGTAGTAACGAATGCAGATTGAACAATGTCATGTACAACCGCATCAATGTCGCTAACATCTTTAACAACAAGCGGGTTATTACCACCCATTTCTAGCGCAAGAATTTTACCCGGTTGACCAGCAAATTGTTCATGCAATATATGACCAGTATTAGAACTACCTGTGAAAAACAAACCATCAATAAGTTTATGGCTAGCAAGGGCTTTACCTGTTTCTACTTCACCTTGAACTAGGTTGATAACACCGTTAGGTAAACCAGCCTGTTCCCAAAGTTTTAACATTTCTTGTGCAACGCGAGGCGTTAATTCACTTGGCTTAAATACGATAGTATTACCAGCAATTAATGCTGGTACTATGTGGCCATTTGGCAAGTGACCAGGGAAGTTATAAGGACCAAAAATAGCAACTACACCATGAGGCTTATGACGGATAAAGGCTTTAGCGCCAGGCATAGGGTTTTCAACTGTGCCAGTACGCTCGTTGTAAGCTTTCAGTGAAATAGCGACTTTAGCTACCATCGCGCCAGCTTCACCGGTAGTTTCCCACTTTGGCTTACCAGTTTCTAAGGCAATAGTTGTTGCTAACGCATCTTTGTTTTCAGCTAATAATTCAGCAAATTTTGTTACCACGGCAACACGTGCTTCTAAGCTGATATTTGCCCAGCTTTCAAATGCTTGACGAGCACTTAAAACGGCATCGTTTACTTGATCTGTACTGGCAGTTTTACCTTGCCAAATGACTTCATTACGAGCAGGGTTAGATGAGCTAACATCATGACCTAAACCGGCTTGCCATTGACCATTAATAAATTGAACTGGATCTTTGTGAGACATGGTATTTCCTTCTCATTGATAGTGGTGATAGAGGCGTTCTGCTATCACCATTAGTAATTTGACGAGTGACTAGTATTAGCCACGCTAAATTTGTAAGTTGTTGTGCTAAGACAAAGTGGCAGGGACTAATTAGATATTATACGAACCCAATCACCAGCACTGACCATCAATGCATCGGCAACGGCTTGACTAATCACAACTTGGTTAGCTGTGTCGCGTAATGAAAGTGGCGCTTGAGTGGCTCTAAAGTCTTCAACTTTACTAT
>OJBB01000112.1_pt1 | contig 31375 bp, 18 predicted proteins | sample 1590401 | NCBI WGS metagenome assembly OJBB01 (sample SAMN05416789, study PRJEB24817) | seawater metagenome | isolation source: Sea water | place: Canada:Atlantic | collected 2013-07 | reverse complement strand
CTACTCAGCAGGGCAGTACTCGGATCGAGCACGTGGGACGCCATACCATCACGGGCGTCACCGATCTGGGCAATGGCCGCTGGGAAGTGAGTACAGTACCGCCTAGCGGTCTTCGTGAAGATGGTAATCATTCTCTGGCTAATGGTGGCGTTGCTTACCACCGCTTCTCGGTAACTGAAGAACAAGAAGTGACTATTCGTGTAAATAACAGCCGCGATGATTATTGGGGTATGTGGTTGCATCGAGATACCGGTTCGTTTGATAGCAGCAGCCGAATTGGAGAATGGCGGCACATGTATAACAGGCAGAACCCCACTGAGCAGCTTACCCTCGAGCCGGGTGAGTATGTCCTGAGCGTGGCAACCTGCTACGGAATACCGGAATCAACCTTGGGTAGCTCTACGTGTTCCGGTGGCAATGGTGCCATGGATTACCGTTTGAGAATCGATAGCCAGAGCAACTGGCAAGAGACCAATCAATCTCGGGAGTGGGGTATCCAAGGCTTGATGGTCAGCCTAGATGAATCCGATCCTCAGGCGCCACAGTATCAGGTGATCAGCAATGGTCGCTCCTGGTTCGAAGTCGAGACCACGGATGACCTGAGTGGTTACCTGGGTAAAGAGCTGATTGGAGTGCACACCTTCGAGACCTTGCAGGTGAAAGGCGGTGCCTCGGTGGATTTCGGCGGCGATCGCGTCGAGGTACGTGATCTCGCGAATTCTTCAATAAGTGGAGAATTGATGAATGCGGATTTTACTGAGGAGGATCTGGCGGCAATCCTGGATTCCCCATCGGTAACAGGAAAGTTGGTTATCAGCGATCAAGAGATAAATGGAATCAGCGCGGGAAACATGTCTTTGGTGTTGGACAATGTCACGGTAGATGGTGATTTGATTCTGGATGGAACGACGTTAAGTGCCATCAATGTGGTTCAGGTTACTGGTGAATTAGCATTGCTATCAGAGTCTAAGATAACGGTTCCTTATCCAGCGTCAGGTGTTTTCTATTCTTTGCAGCTGAATGTGATTGGTCATATATCGGTCGAATACGGCTCGTCGATTGATGTGACGGCGAAGGGGTATTCGGCAATCTATGGAGGTCCGGATTCTGTCCGTTATACGCGAGAAGGGTGTCATGGTGGAGACGTGTATAACGGTAGTAACTGTACCTACGGTGACTATCAACGAGCACGGTTTGCGGGTAGTGGAAGCCGTCATCGTCGTGGTGGTGGTGTTGTCGAATTAACGACACCAGCTTTATACCTTTATGGGGATATACAGGCAGATGGCCAGGGAGGGTACGGCAATGGTGGGGCCGGAGGTTCAATCCATCTGGACGTGGGTGAGTTGCACGGTGACGGTCTAATTAGTGCTTCTGGCGGTGATGGCAACAGTAGCGGTTATTATGCTGGTGCCGGTGGTCGTATCAGTCTTGCGGTACAGAACGACTATTTTGCCGGTTCTGTCCAGGCCTCAAGTGGAGCGGTTGGTTACGCCTCTGGAGCGGGCACGGTGTACTGGGTTCCGACAGCGGGAAGCCAGGAATATGGCGACCTGACTGTGAACAATGGTGACCGTACGACTCAGAACGGCAGTACTCCCATCAAGAGCGTGGGCCGTCGTGTGATTACGGGAATGGAAGAAGTGGCTGCTGGTATCTGGGAAGTAACGGTGGACGGTACGCCATGGAATGCCACGAATGAGTCTCTTGGCTGGGGCCTGCAGGGACGGGAAGTATCGCTGGATGCAGCAGACGAACAGGCACCTTTGTACCGTGTGGCTAACAACGCCGAAGGCAGTTTGCGGATAGAAAGCGCCGATAACCTGAGCGTTTACCTCGGCCGAGAACTGATCGGGATACACACCTTCAACACGGTTAATATTCTAGGTCAGGCGAACGTTACCTTTGGCAGCGATCGGGTTGTTGTGCTGAACCCCGCCGAGTCGCAGGTGAAGGAAGGTGCCATATTGCAAAGTGGTGAGCTTATCTGGTCTGGTTCTATTGCACTGGATGGCGAAGCCATGACGTTATCCAACAAAGGACAGTTGGTGCGGATTGACGGTGACTTGACGCTGATGAACCTGGCGAAAGTGACGGTGCCTTATGCACAAAACTACCAAAGTTCGCTTTACCCGCTCCGCCTTGAAGTAACCGGTCAGGTATCGGTCGAATATGGCTCGTCGATTGATGTGACGGCGAAGGGCTATCCGAACCGTCATGGCGGGCCGGAATTTGGCTCCCGCATGAATGAAGCGTGCCATGGCGGTAATGCTTATGGTCACGCTAACTGTGTTTATGGTGCTTATGAGCGTGCCAGATTCGCCGGTAGCGGTAGTTATTACAGCCGCGGTGGAGGTGTCGTGGAGCTGACAACACCGGCATTGTACCTATATGGCGGAATTCTTGCGGATGGTCAAACTGAAGGTGCGCATGGCGGTGCCGGCGGCTCGATACACCTGGATGTTGGTGAATTCCACGGTGATGGTGTCCTGAGTGCATCTGGGGGAGATGCGTCAGGAAGTACATCATATGAAGATGGCGCAGGTGGTCGGATTAGCCTTGCGGTACAGGAGAATTTCTTTACCGGTGGAGTAAATACAGCCAGCGGGGCAGCCGGCCACGCCTCCGGTGCAGGTACGGTGTACTGGATTCCAACAGAGGAAGGGCAGCAACACGGTGATTTGTTCATAGATAACAACAACTATACAGCTCAGAGCGGTAGCACCCTGATTCGATCAGTTGGCAGCCATTCGGTTAGCAGTATTGATATGACCCCGTCAAGTCAATGGAATGTCGAGGTTAACCCAAGCGACATGCTGAATTTGTTTGGTCAAGGAAGCGTTTTCGCACAGGGCGCGGGTTCAATAGAAAAAATCCCTTTTACTATCGAGCAGTCTGGAACCTATCAGTTTGTGATTCGCTCGGGTGAAATCGCCCCCGACGCAAATATCTTTGTTAATGACAGTAATTTAACTTCGAGTGATCATCTCTTCGGGGGCGCAGAGGCGTATACAAGCCAGGTTGGCAACGATCGTGTTTATACCTATGAACTTTCTCCTGGTAGCTATTTTCTGGCTGTCGGCTCTTATCCAATGACAGTGGATGATGTTGTTAATGGACGCAGCCTAAATGGCATTAGTAGTGGCAGCTTTAGCTACTCAATCAGCAATCAAGCCGGGGCTACTTGGGCTCCTGAAGACAATGCAGGTGCTGCAGGGGTTTCTGGCCGTGAAATCCGCTTCGTCAGCGGGGATAGCCGGTCTCCGGTATACACCATAGAAAACAACGATGGATATAACTTGAAAATTGAAACGCAAGATGATTTGAGTCTTTATGACGGCTATGAAATTCAGGGAATTCATCGATTTAAAACGCTTTCTGTGACCGGTGGAGCATCCGTTGATTTTTCGGGTGATGAGGTGGAAATATTAGACTTGAGTAACTCTGATCTTTCCGGAGAAATAATAAATGCAAAAATGGTCAACTGAATTTCTGGAGAAAATCGTGATGAGCAAAAAAGGCGCTAGAGTGTTTGTTGTTGGAGTCATTATGTCGCTGGTGGCAGGGTGTTCTGATTCAGACGGTATTATCGCTGAGGTGAATGGCAAGCCTGTTTATGCCAGTGAGTTCCAGGCTTACTTGGAGCTTAAGCGCATTCCCATCGATGATGAGAAAAAGAAAGCCCGCCAAAAACAGGATTATCTGGAGCGGGAGGCCTTGGCCAGCATGATTGAGCAGGGCGATTATGTGTCTAAAGAAATGGCAAAGGCGGAAGTCAACGAATTCCGAAAACAGATGTTGATCAGCCGCCATTTTGAGACATATTTGGCTGAAAAGGTGAGTGATGAAGCCATCAGTAACTACTACGCTGCTAACAAGAATGAGTTCCAGAGCAAACAAATACGGGTTGCCCACATTCTTGTGCGTACGAACAGTGCTATGAGCAAGGAAGAGCGCCAAGCACGTCTCACCAAGGCCAGAGAAATCTACAGCAAGCTGCGCGAATCCGGTGATTTCTCCGAGTTGGCAGCACAATACTCGGAAGATACGATTTCAGCCAAGCAGGGCGGTAGCTTGGGCTGGATCAAGCGTGGTGATATCGACCCAGTGTTCTCGGAGCGCGTTTTCTCCATGAAAGCAGGTGACATCTCTGAACCTTTCTCTACCCCGTTCGGTTACCACATCGTACAAGTGGAAGAAGACGAAAAAACAGTGGAAGAACCCTTCAATAAGGTCAAAGGTGACATCCGGTACCGCCTTCGCCAGGCGGCGAAAGATGCAGAAATGGAGCGTCTGCTTTCTGAGGTGGAGATTGAAGAATGAGATTTGGCGGTGTAGCAACCCTGGTAATGATGTCCTGGTTAGTCGTTTCCTGTAGCCAGGAGGCACAGGAAGCGCGGCCAGCACTGGTAACAGTCAATGGCAAGCCGATTTATCAGGAACATGTGGAAGCGATGCTCGCCAAGTTCCCCGATGAAGCCATTGCACGAGCAGGTGATGATTTTGAGGAAAAGATTCTGGAAAGTCTGGTTCGAGCAAAGGCGGTCGCCGAGATGGCTAGGGCTGACATGAGTGCTAGAGAGCTGGAAAGAATTAAATCACGGGCCGAGCTATACGAAGAAGAGCTGCTGGCTGCTGAGTACCTCAAAGAAAGTACGGACATCGAGCCGGTGACCGGTGCCATGGTCCGTGAATATTACGATAAAAACCAGCAACGGTACCTGCTGGGCAATCAGGTCACAATCCAGTACTTGCAGAGTGAATCAGGTCTTGAGGAGCCGCAGAAACGAGCACTCATGGAAAAAATGTCTGCTGTTGAAGCGGATGCCGACTGGAAAACATATCAGCAGACTTTAGCTAAAGATGGCTTCCGGGTTTTCTACCGCAGTTCAGAGATCAAGGCCTCGCTCCTCGCCAAACCGCTGGATTCCATTGTGGCCTCACTCGAACCCGGTGAAGCCAGTGCTGTGTTTTATGGAGAAACACTTTATCGAGTACGGCTCGTCAAGGAAGAAAAGCTTGGCTATCAGCCTCTTTCAGCCGTCAGCGGGGAAATTCGTCGAAAGCTCGCACCTATACAGATGAAAAAGGCTATTAAGCTGGTTTCAGACAAGGCACTGGCAAGTGCGAAGGTGGAATACGCGAAAGATTGACTGGGGGCGCTGTGTGCTGGGGAGCAGGCGGGCCATTTGCCTAATAAGGGAATAACAGGATAAATAATGAAAGGCTTGGGCAGGGTGCAGGTGGGGGTTTTGATGTTTTTTTGCCTGGTGGTAATGGAGACCGCCAGGGCAACAGTCTGTACCCAGGGTATCACCAGCGGGCTTCAAACCCATGATGGAAGCATTACGTTTGATTTCCTGAGCCGCCTGGAAGGCAACCCGGGTTCGCAATTGCCTGCATCGTCAGTTAATGGATCTGGCGTTCGACGGGCTTGTGAAGGACAAAGATGCCGGGCGATTGAGCCAGTCCTTCCCTTGACTGCTGCATCATACCCGTTCTCTCCCGGCCTTGGTGCAAGCTACGAAGCTTCGGCTTTTTCTTTCCTTCAATGGGAGCCGAATGACCAGGCAATCTTTGCGAAGGTCAGCGTTGGGTTCGCCTCTGTGCTGGAGCTTCGGCAAAAACACCCTATTTACATCTCTCGTTTAGTCGTTGAGCAAGCCGGGACGCTTAAGCTATCGGCGGGTGATTACTGGATCGATAGCTTGGATATGGCTCCTTTTAGCCGAATCGAGCCCGCAGGAGATGGGCAGGTTAGATTGTTTGTTGATGGCGATATCCTGATTTCTGCAGGCGCTGCCTTTAACCCCGCAGATGACCCGCAAGCTTTGCTGCTTTACAGCTCAGGCTCCCTTAAGAGCGAGAGTTCACAACAGAGCAGAGGGTTTGTTTATGCAAGAAACAATGCCGAGTTGGCCCCGTTCTCTCAGTGGCGCGGAGGGCTACTTGCCTCAAACATTCATCTGCCTTTTGCCGCAAGGGTGACGTTTCAACCTGAAACGCAAGCCTCTCCATGGGTAGATCTTTGTGCTGAGCAAGCGGATCTGGACCAGGATGGACTGCCGGATGGGTTGGATCATGACAGAGATGGCGACGGAGCACTAAACCCCCATGAGCTCTTGGCGGGGAGCGACCCGGATGATGATCAGGATACTCCACCTGAGGATGATGGGGATGCCGGTGTTTCAATGGAGTTTAATCAGTGCACGCTGCCGTTCGCTGCTGGGCTGCAGTCACACTCCAACAGCGGAAAGCTGGAATTTGAGTATAATGCCCGTTTGTTGAATGCCCCTTCCGCAGCGTTACCAGCGCCCCGTGTTGAAAACCGCTATTTCTCTTCGAAGCCGTCCTGTGGCGGAGAGTTCTGTTACGCCTCGGGCTCGTCATCGCTTCCATTCCCGGTGCTTGAGTTTCCAGATAATCGCTCAAGTGAAACGTTAATCCTGCGTCCGCGAAGAAACCTGAATCTGGTAGCCAGAGATGCTCAATCCCAGGATTATCAACGTACCGTGTTGGGCCCCAAAAGCACTTTGCAAATCACTGCCCATGTGGCAGCGCACCTCGGCAAAGTCCGATTAATGCCAGGTGCTGAGCTGTTGTTGTCAGAAGGTGATTATTGGTTGGACGAGCTGGCACTCGCTCCCCGATCCAGGCTTCGTATTGTTGGGGAAGGCACTGCCAGGGTTTTTGTTTCCGGCAATGTCGACCTGGGTGCTGGTAGTGATGTTAATAGCGGGAAATCTGCTTCACAGCTGTTTATCTATATCAATGGCAATTTGACCGCACATTCGGGATCCAGAACCCATGCTGTTGTCTATGCGGAAGATGCTGCTGATTTTTGGCTTAACACTTCACATAGTGGTGCGTTGTCAGCTAAGCAGGGGCATTTCTGGCCTGCCAGTACCATCCGTTTTGATCCGGTTGCATTACAACAAACAGATTTTTCCTGGATCTGTGATCTGGACGGTGATGGTACCTACGATGGTTTCGATCCAGACCGCGACGGTGATGGGATCAGCAATGACCACGAAATCGAACTGGGCTTCGATCCCGACGATCCAGCCAGTACCCCACCGGACCTGGATGATGATGGCACTCCCGATACACTAGACGATGACCGCGATGGTGACGACTATCTGAACGACGAGGATGCCTTCCCGGATAACCCGGCAGAATGGTCAGATTTGGACGGTGACGGCCTGGGTGATAACAGCGATACAGACCGAGATGGTGATGGCATCAGCAACGCCCACGAAATTGAACTGGGCTTCGATCCCAACGACCCAGCCAGCTCCCCGCCGGATTTGGACGGTGATGGCACCCCGGATGCACTTGACAATGACCGTGATGGTGACGGCCACCTGAACGACGAGGATACTTTCCCGGATGACGCGTCTGAATGGTCTGATCTGGACGGCGACGGCATTGGCGACAAGAGTGATCTGGACCGCGATGGCGATGGAATCAGTAACGCACACGAAACGGCACTGGGCTTCGACCCCAGTGATCCAGCCAGCGCCCCGCCGGATCTTGATGGCGATAGTCTGCCAGACGCGCTGGATGATGACCGTGATGGTGATGGTCACCTTAACGATGACGATGCCTTCCCGGACGATGCTTCTGAATGGTTCGACCTGGATGGCGACGGCCTGGGCGACAACAGCGATCCGGACCGCGATGGCGACGGTATCAGCAATGTCCACGAGATAGAGCTGGGTTTTGATCCCTATGACCCAGCCAATACGCCGCCGGATAGTGATGGCGATAGTCTGCCGGACGAGCTGGATGATGACCGTGATGGCGATGGTCACCTTAACGATGACGATGCCTTCCCGGATGATGATTCTGAATGGTCGGACCTGGACGGCGACGGAGTGGGCGACAACAGCGATCCGGACCGTGATGGCGACGGCATCAGCAATGCCCACGAGATCGAGTTGGGTTTTGATCCCAATGACCCAGCCAATACGCCGCTGGACAGTGATGGCGATAGTCTGCCGGACGTTCTAGATGATGACCGTGATGGCGATGGCCACCTTAACGACGACGATGCCTTCCCGGATGATGCTTCTGAATGGTCGGACCTGGACGGCGACAGAGTGGGCGACAACAGCGATCCGGACCGCGACGGCGACGGCATCAGCAATGATCACGAGGCCGAACTGGGCTTTGATCCCAGTGATCCTTCTAGTACCCCACCTGATTTGGACGGCGATAGCCTTCCCGATGCACTGGATGATGATCGCGATGGCGACGGCCACCTGAATAACGAAGATGTTTTCCCTAATGATCCGACAGAGTGGGCAGACCTTGATGGTGATGGTGTGGGGGACAACAGCGACCCGGACCGCGACGGTGATGGCATCAGCAACGCTGACGAGATTGCGCTTGGCTTCAATCCCAATGATCCAGCCAGCTCTCCACCTGACCTGGATGGCGACGATATTCCAGATGCCTTGGATGATGACCGCGACGGTGATGGGTATTCGAATGAAGACGATGCCTTCCCTGGTGATGCGGCCGAATGGTCAGACCTGGACGGTGACGGTGTAGGTGACAACAACGATCCGGATCGTGATGGCGATGGCATCAGCAATGATCACGAGACTGAACTGGGTTTCGATCCCAGCGATCCTTCTAGTACCCCGCCAGACCTGGATGGTGATGGCACGCCGGATGCACTGGACGATGACCGTGATGGTGATGGCCACCTGAATGGCGCCGATGCTTTTCCGGATGACGCGTCCGAATGGTCAGACATGGACGGCGATGGGGTGGGAGATAATAGCGATCCGGATCGGGACGGCGACGGCATCAGCAATGATCACGAAACCGAACTGGGTTTCGATCCCAACGATCCGGCGAATACTCCTGTGGACCGGGATAGCGATGGTACCCCGGATACGCTGGACAACGATCGTGACGGCGATGGTCATCGGAATGAAGATGATGCTTTCCCGGATGACGCCAGCGAATGGTCGGATCTGGATGGTGACGGCGTCGGTGATAACAGTGACCCTGATCGCGATGGGGACGGCATCAGTAACGTACATGAGACAGAACTGGGATTCGATCCTAACGATCCTGCCAATACGCCGCTAGATCTGGACGGAGATGGCCTGCCGGATGCGCTGGACGATGACCGTGATAGTGACGGCCACCTTAACGACGACGATGCCTTCCCGGATGATGCTTCTGAATGGTCAGACCTTGACGAGGATGGAGTGGGAGACAACAGCGACCCGGATCGGGATGGCGATGGCTTTGCAAATGAAGATGAACTAGCGGCGGGCTCCGATCCTGATGATGCCAGCGACATTCCGGATAACGAAGGTCCTCTTATCGATCTGGATGGCCCTTCAAACAAAATTGTAGAAAAAGATTCTGTTCTGCTGTCAGGCACGGTAACAGACGATTATTCCGGAGTGGCCAGCATTGTGGCCACCAACGACAGAACCAGTATTGAGCAAACCGTAGTGCTTACCGGAAACCAATGGGAAGTCACGGTGCCCCTTGATCTCGGAACCAATGTTATAAGCATAAGGGCTGAAGATGGACTGGGTAACCTGTCGGAGCTCATCGCTACAGTTGATCGGCAGGAAGCCGTCGTTGCGTTCGATGTGATAATTGAAACCCCGGGAAATGGTTCTGTGCTGAATGAACCGGAAACCGTGGTGACAGGCCGTCTAAGAAGCGAGACGGCATCTGTGATACCGCAAGTAAAAGTGAATGGTCAGGCAGCCCCTGTTTCGTCAACTAATCAGCCGACCATTTATTCGTTCCGATCTGGCCCCGTTAGCCTTGCCTCCGGCAATAACCTGATCATTGTTGAAGGTGCCTTCGATGGGCAGATCGTTCGTCGATACCTGAATTTGACCTACTCGGCCGATTCGGAGGAAATCGCTGTCCCGGATATTCAAATTCTGTCCCCGCTCAACGGAAGCATGATCGACCGGGACACATTTACATTTAAAGCCCTGATCACATCCGATATTACAATTAGCAAGGTGCTGCTGAATGGGGAAGCTGTCTCCCTGTCCAGCGGAAACTATCTCAGCCACGACCTGACCTTTGCGGACGGAGAAGAAACACTTCCGGTAGTTATCCTTGCCGAAGACGCGACGGGGCAGGTGTCATCGGCATTTGCTCAGTATGGTCGGGACACCCAAGCTCCTGTGCTTGAGTTGGATAGCCTTGCCCCTTACCCCGCGGAGAACGAGGTTGCATCAAATCCATACAAACTGACCGGCCAGGTTAGCGATATCTCTCTATCATCGGTTACCGTCAATGGAGCAGAAGTCAGCCTTCTACCCGGGAGTACAGAAGGGGAATATGAAATCTCCACTAGCCTCAGCCTGCAGGCGGGTGAGAGCAATTCTGTAACCGTCATAGCCAGTGATCGGGCAGGTAACCAAACCTCGATTGATGTTGTTTTGGGTTTGGCAAGCAACATAGGCATCAACTGGGTATCCCCCATGGAAGATGCTGAGTACTTGGCTCCAGACGAGGCAGGAGTGGATGTGAGTGTTTCGGCCAGAGTGGATAATCTCTATGGGAATGAAGACCTCTTGCTGAATGTGATCGAGCTACCCGGTAGTGAGATCCAGCTTTCTCCTCAGGGAGGGCTAGTCAACACCTCAATCAATATCCCTGGTCAGGAAGGCGAATACACCCTTCAAATCCGGGCGGCTAGCAGTGAAGGGAAGGTGCTGGCCGAGTCCCGGAGGAGCATTAGTGTGCTGCGGGAAGAGCAGGTGGCACTGGAAGTTATTCGGGTTCAGCCTGAGCCTGGCTCAACGGACGTCAAGCCCAATGAACCGTTAACGATTTTCTTCAACAAAAGTGTTTCGCTCGACCATCTGGATCTGGAAATTAATGAAACGGCGCATGGTTTTACCTACTTGAATATGGATGAGCCAGGTACAGATGCCATGAATGCTAGAGGCTACCAGCTGCAGCCTGTAAATCGAGTGAATGAACAGGTCCCAGGCGTGTTATCGCTTATGCCACAGGGAACAGCAGTAGCGTTTTACCCTGCCCGGGACTATGCCTATGGGGGGCAGTTGCTGCTGGGGGTGGCCTACGGGAATGAGAGCCTGCTCAGAACCAATTATACCGTGGAATCAAGGCCAACCTTCGTAGAAGGTGGGGTCATGGATACCCTGGGTCAGCCTGTTTCAGGCGTTAGTGTGGAAATTCCAGACTTGGGTGTCAAAACTGTCACTGACAAGAATGGTTCCTATGCCTTCACCGACTTGGCACTTGAAGCTGGTCTTCCAGGCGGAAGGTACCAAGTGTTTGTCAACAGCGATATGCAAGCGGCCAGCTATGCGATGGCAAGAAGCTGGCTTGATGTTGAGCAAGGAAACAGAAATTCGATTGGCACCATTAACCTTTCTGTCTTGTCAAAAAATGCGGCTTCAACTGTATTGCGAGAAGGCAGCGAGAATGAAGTCCCTTCAATTGATCTCAACATTGATGCACGTCAGGCAGACATCATCTTTCCTGGTGGTGAGGGGGTTGGGCTGGTAAGAATTCAGCTTATTCCCCAACTGGCAAATCTGACTACGATTTTTGATGGTCGCTATACACCGCTTTGGCGATACGAGGTTTATCCCACTGGCATCAGGGTTGACGGCAGTATTAAGCTGAGTTTGGGGGTGCCAGAGTACCGTGGAAGTTATAGCTATATCCCACAAAAAGACAAATATGTAGTTATTCTGGGTCGCGACGACAGTTCACTAAAAATGGTGCCTGTAGGTGTGGGGAAACTTGAAGAAGGGCCCCGAGTACAAAGCGTCGGGGGGCTTCATTATTCATCACTGGATTATATCGCATTTACTGCTGTGTCCGATGGCATGCAACCCATGCTGATCCAGTATGTTAATGGTGAAATCGGAATTGACGAATTGAGAATGCGACTTCAAATCGCAGAATTGAATTAATGGACAAAGAAAAAGCTATAAGGACATCAGGGGATATCATGCCTTTATCGAAGGGGGTTCGAGGGTTTTCAAAGACCTGCACTGAATACTTGAGCGGTATATCTGGGCGAACATTACTTAGCATTGCCCTGGTTTTTCTCTCTCTTGCAGGCTCTGCCGCAATTATTAGCGGCACGGTTTATACCCGGGAAATATTTCGCAATGAGGATGGAATGCGTACCTGGGTTGAATACTCGCCTGATACAGGCGAGCAGGTGTCTGTTGTCGATGCGGGGGAAGCCAAATATCCAGGCCACTCTTGGCGAGTCATGAGTGCGGATGAATATCGACACTATAAAGAGCATTACGAAAACCTAATTGAGAGAAGCAAAGACAAATATGAAATTGCCCCGCCAATGCCGAGGGAAGAGTTCGAGGGTGCGGAATTCCTGCTGGCTGATGGCGAAACGGCAATCACCAAGCCTGAGATTCAAACAGGTACGGCTTATGTTGTAGTGCTCCCTGATGAGGCGCGACTTATCAATGATCCGGATACACTGATTTTGGCCGAATATCCGTTTGATTCATCCAAGGATCATGGAGTTGAAAAAAATAGCCTGACGATGCTCATCAACACGAGTCGTGATGAGGGGATGGGGCAGATTAAAGAAGTGTCAGAAAATCGTCTAGCATGGCAAAGCGCGTTTCTAAAAGACGAAAACGGCGATCCTATCCCAGTTAAGGAAGGAACTGCAACAGGGGTTAGCACCTATAAGTGGTCTGATAAAGAACCCGTAGGACCTGTGCAATGGGTTGGTGTCACCTCTACTCCTTTCGCTGCGGATGTGACGGATGAAAATGGAAAGTATGTTCTGGTCACCGTTAATGACATCTTCTGTCCTGTGCCCACCGAATGGTTCTACTCTATAACAGCTGAATTTCAGTACCGACGTTTCAACCCCAAAAACCGTGGTGGTAGTAGGGGTGTTTATTTTAAACAGCGTGCAGCATACAGCTACTGCACTCCCTTGATGGTCTGGGCGCCATGGTTCGGGCCGCTATCTTCAGGGGTTTCATCTTCAGGCGGGTCGCAGCAGATATTGAATATTGACTTCCCTCTTGAAGTTTCTGTGCTATCTGGTGAGGCTTTTTTCGCCAATCCAACTTCTGTTCGTGGCGATCAGGTTATTCTTTCACCGGAAGGCAGCCATTTCTTTAATCAGGAGAGCGAAACCAGCTTCAAAGCGGAAGACCCCGATAACGAAAAAACTATAACAGAAGGCTATGATTTCGATAATGATGAAGAGCTCGATACCGTAAAGCTGGGGCATTACGAATTTGACGAAGAAGATAATAAGATTTTCGTTGAAGACGCCGAAATCAATGACGAATTTGACCAGTTTCAGGCTGTCTGGTTTTCCAGTACAGGGAAAACGCCAGGTGAAAACCTGCCCGACATCACTAGAGTTCTGGATAGCATAAGTTTCCTGAACTTTAACCATGAGGGTTTGCTCGAGGGTATAAGCAAGGAGGATGTAAAAAATACTGATTTCTACGTTGTCAGAGTATCAGATGGCAGGCTGATTGCTGAACGACTGGGTATGCATGAACAGGAAGCCACAAATGGTTATGCCTTCGGTGAAAATACGGACCGGGGAAGTTTCTTTTATTCGCAGATGCTGTATGGCAATGCCGCTAACTTTGGTAGGCCGCCAGGTTTTAGCAGGAAATTCGAGGAGCTTCAAAGCCGTGCCGGCATTAACCCTGAACTTCATCAACGAAAGGCCGACCATCTAAAACCTGGTGACCAGATAAGAGTTTTCGCGATTAACCGTACCACCGGTTATATGGGTAGTGTAGATACCTATATTCGTGGCAATGGTGAAAACGGCGATCTCAGCTTCCCCATTGAGCCCATTCTCATGGGGCCGCCTAATTTGCGCATCTGGGCGGAGAGAAATTATGAAATTAAGCATGGTCTGACAAAAGGTGAAGTTAGGGAAAACCAGATCATTGGTTTTGAGGGGGGCTCTCTAAATACTGATAAATTTGTAGCCATACATAGTCGTTGGCTTGATCACAAAGGCAGGCCAATTCCTGAGTCATTAAAAGGTGCCGGATTTACAGCGCGGCTAGCCGCTTTAAGCGGTGATAAAGAGCTGCCTAATGGAAGTGATGGGGTGTATCAGTTTGATATCGATCCAGGGCAGAATCTTCAGATTATCCAGTTAAGTAGTAATACAGGCCTGGAAAGCCAGCACTACTACATACATGTCAGTGGCGAGCCCAGTAGCGGAAACCCGATTTTCAACGGCAACGAAACCAGGCGCCTTGGTGAAGTAGATTTTTCGAGCAGTGGGAAGAATGAAGGCGTACTGGAAAAGCGACCCGACTACTATGTCCCATTCATGGTTCCTCTGTTTGATGAGCGCAATACGGAAATTCAGAGGCAGGCCTATACTGAGCTATCACTTGATCCTGATTATGAAGAACGATTAGAAAAGCCGACAGGAATCTATCACTGGACATATAGACCAGAAATGCAATTTAGCAACTATGGTTTAAGTGTTTCAGAAATTAGATATGGTGACGATGTTGATGGCGATGGAAGTCTGGATAGTAATGCTTTTGTCGACTTATTGGCTGAGGATTCACCAATCATTCCATCTAGTTTAATGACGGAAATATTGTATTCTCTATCGTTAACCGATTTGATGCCTCTTGACTTTATAAATGCAGGGGAAGAGAAGCAGCTAATCCTTAATTTAGGTGGTCATGAAATAGTATTGAATCAGCAGCCCGATGGGCGCGTTTTTATTGAGAATGCTGACCATCTTTCGGATTTGACCCCAGAGGATTTTTTGACGTTGAGTGTGTACACAAACTCCGATGTCGGAAATCTCCTTTGGGAATATGCTTTCGAATATCTGTCTATTTTCTCAAGAGAAGAGACTTTTTGGAATGAGGGGGGGTATGGAACCTATATTGTAACAGCAGATGATCCTGTTGTGCCTTTGGGGGCTGCTGTGACCGGCCAATATTGGGATGAACTGGAAGAACCGCGGACGTTGAAATGGACGGTAGAAGGTGATGGAGCATTAGATATAACGGTAGATAGAGGGAAAAAGAATAGTTTTTCAAATGTTTTAAGAATGGAGGCTGCTGCAGGGGCTAGAGCTAAGGTATCCGCGATTCTTGGGGCTGGGATTGAAGAGTCATTTGATGAAGTTGTTGTTATTCCGGGCCAGCCGTACCGTGCCATTATCAACTTTGATGGCGAAGCCTATAATAATGGTGTTGGGGCGGTTGATGTTATTGTGCGAGTTTTTGATAAAAACAATAACCCCGTGATTGATGGCACAACAGTAGATTTTTCAGTCTCTGAAAGTGCGAGAATTATTGATGAGTCTCCAGTGACTAGCGATGGATATGCAACCTCTAGAGTGATCGGGAATGGGCGAGCAGGGAAGGCTACCCTTAATTTTACTGCACACTCGATAAACGAGCAGATTGAATTGGATATAGTGCCTTATCTGACAGCTGGCCAGATAAGTACAAGCTATACAGTAAGTGGTAGCACCGCGATATTAAAGGCTGAGATCAGCAAACGAGAATCGGTTCCTATTCATTTCTATGCCAACAAAGGTGTTCTACGGGATGGAGGGGTAACAGAAACGAATGCAGATGGTGTCGCCTCAATAAAGCTTTATGGTAACGGTGAGAGAGAGGTCAGTTTTTATGCTTGTGTTTCGGAGGGGGTATGTTCAAGCCTTACTAATGTTGCGATAGGCCCTGTGCCGAAGGCGGTAAGCCAAAAAGCTTTTTTTGTTAGCGAAAAAGTGGGAAGTGGCGTTGTTTTATATGATGAAGCGCTTGGTAATGGCGACTACGCATATCAGTCACAATTTGAAATAGATGTTTCTGGAATTGAAAGTGGAGAAAAGCTGACCATCGGTTCAGCTATGCATCCTAATAGGGCGCCAGTGTTATTGCTTCCAATGACGCGGAATTTTAAGGATGATATTTATAATGATGGTGGCTCTGCTTTAGCTGTAAATACAGATGTTGAGTGGGTTTATGATCACGTTGTTCCGAATAGAACAAGTGCAAGCCTTGCTCAGGCTAAAGTCTTTTCTGTTAATTTAGATGAGCAAATTTCAAATTTTTCATTGTCATTCAAATTAAAACATTCTGGGATGGAGGAAAGTGGACTTCTTTTGAGTCTGGGTGAAATTGTTGAAATTTTTAATGATGGCGGCGCACTTTATTTTAAGTTTCCTTTCGGAAGTGAGAATTTTGAATTCTCGCTGGACAATTTACAAGATAACAGATGGCATGATTTGGCATTATACTTATCGGGCAATGAGTTCTCTGTTTGGGTCGACGGAAATAAGGTACACACACACCAAATTGAAATGACTACAAGTGCGTTGTCTGAGCTTGTTTTTTCTCCGCAACCGTATTATTTGTCTGATGTTGCTGTATATAACTTGGATAGTGATCCTCTGTACCTGTTTGAGTCCGGTGAAGAAGTCATTGTTATTGGCGCAAGCGTTGAGTCAGTAGTTTTAAGTAAGGAGGTTGAGTTTGATAATGATTTGGTGAAGGTGGATGTTTTGCGTGATAGCAGAAATGCTGTCGCACGACTCTATGCTTCATCGGAGGATCTTATTAGGCACTTTATGCAAATGGCGGGAGCTGAGAACGTAGAGTTAGCCGTTAACAACTATCTTGTTCAGTATTCCAGGTTTTATGATTCCGGCTTCCTTCTTCTCAATCAGGCTTACCAGAGCGACTCGGTAAGTGCGATTGATGTGAGTTTTAGAGATATTTTGCTTGCTGAGTTGGCGAAAAAAAGTGGGTCTTTGACTTCAAGTGATGCTGAGAATATAAGAAGAATATTTTCAAGTGTCAGTGAAAAAGGCGGGCGCGCGATACAGTCAGCAATGCTGCAGGCCATTATAAAAGTACAATCATCTAAAGATGATGATTTTAGAAAATTGATTATTTTCTTCAAAATAATGTCTGAGCTTTACGACACATCGTTTGAAACGTTTGAGTTTGTTGTGTCTGGTATTAATGGGGGCTCAGATCTAAAAGTTTGGCAAGATTACTTCTCCTTGCCGGCGGATGGCTGGATCGGGCACACCCCTCCGGTTCCAGCTCTTGAGGTTTCTTGCTCAGACTCAATTCCGCTCGTTGCAATTGAGGAAGGAGTTGAATTGCCAGTTTTAGCCTGCAGGCAGACCGGTGAAGATGTAATCCTTTTCCTTGATTCGGTTGCAGCTGGAGATCTGTCAAAAATTGATGCTGAGGATTTTTTACATGTGCTTGAGAATCTTCGTCAATTTGTCACGATGATGCCTCTCGAATCTCGACGCAGCCTGGTTTCGACAAGAAGCCAGCTTTTTGCTGCATCAATGATTGGTCGGTCTGATTACATAGATTCTGCACATGCATTTGTACCTGTTATTCCGATCCTGGCTATGGTCGCTCGAGTTGGACTTAGGCTTAGCAAGGAAGGAATTAAGAATATCATTTCTTTTTCTATGGGAAGAAGTAATTCCAGAGTTAGCCCATTATGGTTTTATGGATCTTATCTCTTCTTATTGAATGAGATTGAAAGTGAGGGGGAGTGTGAGCGATGTCTGGATCCCGGTTTTATTGATGAAATTAATAGGATTTTCACCTTCGTCATGCGTTCCGTTCTTTATAAAAATAAGCTTTATGGTGTAAGTAATGACGGTGTTTTGGAGTGTAAAATATGGGAGGCAAGCCACGGAAAAGTTTTTGAAATGCTTGCGATTGCTTACTTTCATGCAATGTACAAGTTCATGGGAGATGAACGATATGAGGTTCTGTCGCTTCAAGAACAACGATCAGTTGTGATCTCTAGGTATTCCAGAAAAGAGAATTTTGAAGATCTACCGAGCATCCAGCGTTACTCCGACGTGGTCCTCAAAGGATCAGGGAGCAGAGGTGTTATTGTTGAGCTTAAATCGGCGCAGGCTAGGTTCTCTGACGCCAAGTTTTCATGGGCGAAATTTAGTCGAAAATTTCCGTTATGGAGTGCGAAACGAAATAGGCATACTACTTTTCATAGGCAGATGATCAGCGATCATGCTCTCGCAAATGAGTATAAAACGGCTGAGGGGATAGTATCCCCAATATATGATGATTATATTTGGTTGTGGCAAGACTGGAGCCGAGATGCACCTAGGCGTTATAAGCGTTCTAGGGACCCTGGAGTTTCTCTCTGGGAACAGAAAGAAGGAGTTAAGGACGGGGCTGGAAATTCAGGTGTTGCATTGCGAGAGCATATGAAAAACCATGGCAGCAATGCCCGAGCAGTTAGGACGATTCAAAGAATGTTTGGTCATACGGTTATTCCTTACGTGCCCCTGAATGGTCGCGTGGCAGGTTTTCCGGCCTATAAAAGATTCGATAAGCTCTCTGCTGAAAGTCTCGTTGCAGGGCAGCTCGAAGAGCATATTGACAATTTTATCGACAAGGATATTAATGATGCCCTGCTGTTCTTGGGCGACGTATCTGACAAAGTAGAAAGGATGGAGGAAGCTCTTTATAAGGCGAGAAAGGAGTTGCGTGAATCCGGGTGGTTGGGGCCTTATGCGGAGCGAGCGATTAGAGAAATTGAAGACCAAATCGATGAAATCATGGAACAGAGAACAGAAATAGAAGATGAGCTTGATGAGTTCGCGGCGGATATGATGCCGGATAGCTGGGGGGATGAAACATGTCAATAGTAAATATTTCGGAGGGCCGCTTTAAACTATGGGAAAAGTCTGATTCAAAGGAGCGTGAACTAGAGTGGTTGAAGGTTTTGGAGAATTTGGGAAAAATTAATTCGGTTTCTAAGCAACTTGTGGAGCAGCATAAACTACTTTTTTTTGACGGAATATATGAAACTTATTCATTTCGACAAAAGAAATACGGAAGTACTTTTAATGCTTATAAAGCTGGGGGGGGGCTTTTTTATGCTATGTGGTATCACCCTCAACCAACAATCGTAGATTATAAGCAGTTTCTAAGGTGTTTTGGTGGTAGAGAGGCACGTAAAGCAAAGCTATTTCTGTTTGGGCAGAATCCCGGTTTTTTTTTAACACCCTATGGTCTTTGTGGTGGGCGTGAAGAGTTAATGGTGAAAGAATTTTATGATGGCTACATGCAGGGGGGGGGGGGGTACACCTTACTGATGAAGTTGGGATAAATTATTATAAAGATAGTGTTTTTTATCCAGGCTTCTTTTGCGAGGCTACATTGCAGTTTTGTTTTTTGCATTCACTGAATATGCTGAACAATCCTGGCAAGTCAAGTCCTTGGGCTCCCGGGCAATACTTGTGGAGTTATGTTGATTTTATGTTTGATTACGAATGGGAGGGATTGGACCCCGGTGTCCAGAATCAAGCTCTGTCTAATCTTGCTAAGGTTGTGAATGCAGTAAGAGATTTTGATTCTTGTGGAGTTAATCATGACTCTGTCATTAAGCTTCACAGCTACCTAGTTTCTAGATTTGAAAGTGGTGGATTCTGCGAGACGGTTCAACATGTTTGGTCTCAGTTTGGTGAGTGAAAAGTTTTTGTGATTTTCTTGTGAGCGATGGATTTCTATGTCTGAATTGAGCACAAATCTGTATATCATGGGGCGTAATTCGGAACTTCCTGTAGAGTTGGGAAAAATTTTCAAAACGATAAATGATGCGGGAAGTATTTCCTCTGAGAATATTTCTTGTGAGATCGAAAAGAAGGTGTCTATACTTTTCCCTGATAGAGGGCGAGCTCTTTATCGGACCTTTGCTACTAGTATTTCAAATGAGAGCTGCTCTCTGCACGAAGCTTTAGTTGCCGAAAGCCGGCATGAGATAGAGCATGGCTGCTGTCTTCACTTTGTTCATGGTGCATCTGGTGTTGTTTTCATTAACGCGATTGTGAAATTTATTGGTTCTCTCAGCGCTGAGATTGATGTGAGGGCTTGCCTTTTGGGTGATGATGACCCGTGGGAGATATTTTATCGCTATCAGGATGGTGGGGTCGTCGAAGAGTATTGTATGCCTGATCATGAGGAGTGGGAGGACGGTGAGTTCCCTCCCGTTTATTTTTGGTGGCATGAGGGCTTGCCCGAAAGCATCAAAGAGGGCTTTATTAACTTTTGGCTTGAGAGCGACGAGGAGGAATAAAAATTTATACATTATTGGATTTTTGTGAATGACGTGGTTTTCCTCCTTTTTTCTTGCTCGGTGTCGTAAATTATAAAGCTTGCCTTTCCTACCACTTCAGAAAGTGCGATGCGACCGAAGTGGCGGCTGTCACGACTTTTGGATCTGTTGTCGCCTGTTACATAAATACTATCTTCTTCTGACTTGCCGTTTTTGCTTTCTGTTATTCGTTTCACCATATAGAGCCCCCTTTCTTTAAAGATAATGATATCCATTTCTCGAGGTGGGTCTGTTGAGTAAGCCAATGTATCAACGACGATATACTGGCCGGCTTGCAATGTTGGCATCATTGAATCGCTGGTGATGAGGAATATTCTAATTCCAAGCCACTTTTCTTTCGTTAATGCTGCGGCTACTAAAAAAGAAAGGGTTAAGATGAAGGCGAAAGCTACTCGCCCGATTATTGCCTCTTCTTTTATATAAAAATACCAGATTGAGGTGGTTGAGGTTAGTATGAGCCATGTTAATAGTAGGAATAAAGTTGCTTCAGGGGCCGCTATTTTTCGTGATAAACTGAGTGCAGCAATTACTGCAATAAATATTATGGCGATTGATGTGGCGATTTTTGTTCTTTTCTTGAAAGCAAGAATTGTTCCCGGCATCGCAGAGTTGAGGGCTATTGCCATAAAGCCATAAACGAGAGGTTTTGTTTTTTTCATATTTTAGATGATGACAATTAATCGGCAATGAACAAAAGGACACGCAAGAATTTGAGAATTTCCTACTAAGTCAGTAGCTGGTTTCTAATGTGATGAATTTTTGACCAGCATTGTGGGGTTGTGGAACAGCCATGAGGCTTTTTATGACCCGAGCCCGATCTTCCCAAATCTCTCTGGATAAAACGCCCTATTACCACTGCATCTGTTAAATTTATACACGCCCTTGATTATCGCACGCTGGTTATCATTATTGCACGTCATATGAGCCTTGTGATGGCAGTGCGAGCCGCCACAGGTTACCGTTTCCCTTGCGACCCATTCATGGGGAAGATGTCTGCCATAATTCAAACGAAACAACGGGACACGCAGGAATTAGAGAATTTCCTACAAACAGTATTGTGAGGTTCTGGAACAGCAAGGAGGCTTTTCCATGCCCCGAGCCCGATATTCCAGATCTCTCTGGATGAGAAACCCTATTACCATTGTATCTGTCGTTGTGTTCGCAGAGCGTTTTTGTGTGGCCAGGATCATTATTCCGGCCAGGATTATGAGCAGCGCCGCCAGTCGTGGTAGACAGGCTAGCGGTTCTGGTAGAGCTTTTTGCCATCGATCTGTGTGCAAATGCCGTCATGTCGAACCATTACCATGTAGTGCTGAAGGTAGATCGGGCTCGTGCAGAGGCCTGGTCGCTGGGAGAAGTGGCTGAGCGGTGGATGGGGCTGTTTTCGGCCCCCTGGTGGTCAAGCGCTGGCTGCGTGGTGAAACGGTGGACGCAGAGACAGTGAAGGCGATAGAAATCGTTGAAAGCTGGCGCTCCCGGCTGTTTGACCCTGGCAGGTTCATGAAATGCCTGAATGAGCACCTGGCCCGCAAGGCGAACTAAGAAGACAACACCAAAGGCCGTTTTTGGGAAAGCCGTTACAAGAGCCAGGCCCTGCTGGGTGAAAGCCTGCTCGCCTGCATGACGTATGTCGATCTGAACCCGGTACGCGCGGTGATGGCCGCCACCCCGGAACAGTCAGAGCAGACCTCCATTCAACTGCGTTCGCAGGCACTGAACCAGAAGCCCTAGCAGAAGGATGGGGGCAATGTCTCGGCTGAGAGCGTTTGCACGGCGATGGGCCTGCAGCGGATGGATTACCAGACGGAAAGCGGCGTCTTTTGGGATAAAGCGTGAATGTGATGCGTTGAAATGGTTCCCCTGCAGATTGCTGATTCCGAAACCTGGTGTGGTTTGCTATTAATAAACGGCAAGCAGAACGGGTAAAGAGGGAGGGCTATGACAAGAACCATGTTCGCTGCGTTGCTGATGTTGTGGAGCTGTTCCGCACTGGCGTTGGATTACGCCGAGGCTACCGGAGGCGAGAGCAGGGTTAGTGTGGTGATCATTGATGATTATCGTGCGGTGCTCGAGTTGTTTGAGCAGCTTCATTACACCGATAAAAGCTGGGCGGAAGGCGACCGCCATGTGCCCAGGGTTTACCTCTCCACGGTGCCGGAGCAGTGGGGCAAAGGTGTCAGCCGTGAGATCAGTGTCAGCCTCAAGAAAAAACTGTTCTTCCGTGCTGTGGGGCCGCTGATACTACGCAGTAATGAATTGATTCAGCAGGATCGGGAACGCCTGCTTGGTCTGCAGATGGAATCTGCGTTGTCCGCTGACGATAACCGCTGGCTCCAGCAGCTGGCCGACCAGTACCGGGTGGAAACAGGCGGCAAGGAGCGTGTCGCTGAGCTGTTACGCCGGGTCGATGTGATTCCACCTTCGCTGATTCTGGCCCAGGCAGCGGAGGAGAGCGGCTGGGGGACCTCCCGTTTTGCGTTCGCTGGTAACGCCCTGTTTGGGCAATGGACGTGGGGAGGGAAGGGGATCACTCCGCAGAGCCAGCGTAGCGGGATGGGCAATTACAAAATCGCGGCCTTTGATGCGCCACTGCAGTCGGTACAAGCCCATGCGTTGAACCTCAATAGCCACCCGGCCTATACGCATTTTCGCACTCTGCGGGCAAGAAGCCGAAAGGCTGGCAGGCCGTATACCGGCCTGGATGCGGCCGCTACCCTTGATAAGTACTCCGAACGAGGGGCGGCATATGTGCAGTCCCTGCAATCGATCATTAAGTACAACAAGCTTCAGGGCACGGATGCTGCGCGTTTCGCGGACATGCATGCCATGGTGCTGGTGCCGGCGGATCAAGCTAGGTAGTGCCCCCTCTCCCGCCACCGATCCTTCCAATTGACCGTTGATAACCAAACGCAACCAATCTGGTAATGCTCTGCCGCCAAAACCAGCGTGTCGGGGACACGCACCAGTGCGATGATTGCCTGCAAAAAGAGCAGCCCTTGGGCTGATGCAGACTCGCCGTGCGAACCCCGATATTTAGCGCAGCGATTGTTACCAGCGGTAGTTAACCGTGCCGATAACGCTCCGTGTTTCTCCGTAATAACATTCGGCGTCATTGCAGTTGGAAAGATATTCTTTATTGGTCAGGTTGCGGGCGTTAACGGCTAGTTCCCAGGGGCCGGTTTGATAACCGATCAGCGCATCGATCAACGTATAGTCGGGAATTTTTGCTGGTGCTTCTTCATTGGCACCATAGGTTGATCCCGTATAGCGGGCTCCCGCGCCAAGCTTCAAACCAAAACCAAACGTGTAGTCAGACCATAACGAGAACTGGTGCTCGGCGTAGTTGAAGGAACGCTTGCCGATTTCGCTTGGATTGGCGCTGTCGGTGACATCGGCTTCCGGGGTCCAGCTGTACGCGGCCTTGAGGTTTGTATTGGGCAGCACTTCTGCGACGGCTTCCAGTTCGATACCGCGAACGGTGACTTCACCGGTGTTGCGGGGGGCAAAGCCTGTATCGTAGGTGACGTAGTTTTGCCTCACCAGATCGAATGCCGCAATGCTGTAGGTGCTACTGGCGCCTGGAGGCTGGTAGCGCATGCCCATTTCGTATTGTCGGCCGGTTTCGGGATCAAAGGGGTTACCAGTGGCAGGATTGATTGTTGCGGTTGGAGAAAAGGATTCCGAATAACTGATGTAGGGCGCGAGGCCGTTCCCTACAAGGTAAACCAACCCGGCGCGACCGCTAAAATGTTCATCGGATTGTTTGTCGTTTGAGTTGGTCAATTGGTCATCGTTTTCGATGACGGCGCGGTCAAAACGGCCGCCAAGGGCGAGTACCCAGTGTTCGTCGAACTTGATCTGATCCTGGAGATAAAAGCCGGTCTGTTTGAGTACGGTGTTGGCGTCGATGAACGGTGATGCGGTTAACGTGACTGGCGAGCCATAGACCGGGTTGAAGACATCAATGGGATCGACTGCGCCACCCCAGTAAGCGGTGACATCAAAATCGGAGCGCTGGTAATCCAGCCCCAATAATAGTGTGTGCTGCCAGCGGCCGGAGCGCCAGTGGGCTTCTACCTGGTTGTCCAGAGTGAACTGGCTGGCGGATTCGTCACTGCCAAAGGGTGTGCGGTCTAGCAGACGGAAGTTCTCGCGGGCGCCGGGGTCTCCGGCATTGACGGTAACAAAACGCGGGCTATAGAAACTTTGATAGTCGGTATCGAACTCCCCGTAGCGCGCGTTCTGACGAAGCGTCCAGGTGTCGTTGAGGTGGTGCTCGAACAGGTAGCCGATCATCCATTGTTTCTGGTTGTAGCGGCTGAAATCCGGCTCCCCCCAGAATGTGGAGGCGGGGATGTCGCCATTCGGATTGGACAGCAAGGTGCCCTCCAGGGGGAAGTTGCTCCAGTTGGAGGCCACTTTCATGTCCAGATATTCGGCCAACAACGTTAACTGGGTGTCGTTGGAGGGGCGCCAGGTCAGTGAGGGTGCAATGTAAGTCCGGTCATTGGGAAGATCATCACCGACGGACAGGTCGGCATCCCGTTTCAGGGCGGTCAACCGGTACAGCCATTTGCCATCATCGTCTGCTTGTCCTGACAGGTCGGTGGCAATTTGCTTGCGATTGTCTGTGCCAATCTGGGCGCTGATTTCACGAATCGGATCTTGAGTCGGCCGCTTGCTGACCACATTGATCAAGCCGCCTGCGGAGTTCTGTCCATACAATACGGAGGATGGGCCTCGCAGATATTCAATGCGTTCGATACCGTAATTCTCGGTTTGCCACACAGCCCAGTTCCCGCTATTGCGTAATTGCAGGCCATCCTGATAGAAACCTGGGGAATAGGCGTCAAAACCTCGTAGGTAGACCCAGTCGTATTGCGAGTCGTTCCCCCAGGGGGTTGCGCTGACACCGGGGGTGTAGCTCAACGCTTCCTTGAGCGTGGTGGCGCCGGTGGTCTTGACCTGATCGGCGGTGATTACCGAAATGGATTGAGGGATTTCCAGAATCGGGGTGTCCGTCTTGGAGCCTGTTGCACTTCGTTTTGCGGTAAACCCTTCTACTGGCCCGTAAGCGGATTCACCGATTCCTTCTGCATTGACGGTGACCGGCGCCAGAGTGACGGCGTTGTCTGTGGCTTGCGTCAGCGTCACCGTATTGCTGCCGGAAAACTGAAACCGGATTCCCGAGCCTGTAAGTAACTGCTGCAGCCCCTCGTGAACCGTATATTCCCCGGTTAATCCGTTACTTTTTTTGCCCTGTGTCAGTTCTCCCGCGCCCGCCAGATAAAGCCCGGTTTGTGCTGCAAAACGGTTCAAGGCGCTGGAAAGAGCACCAGCGGGAATATTGAAGCTGGTACGGGCTTGCGACTCTGCCTGGTTTTGTGCGGCGGCAGGTTGGGCCCACAGCAAGGGGCCTGCCAGCGTGATGGCGGTGAGTAGCCCGGTGCCTGCCAGGCGAGAGGCCCGCCTTGCAGGGCCAGTTTCATGCCTTAAATCGGTGGGGTGATACGGGTTGCCAACGGGCATTTTCAAGACTCCCTCAATCGGTGAAATTTCTCGTTCTTTCCTTTACACGGGCGAGCGAGAAAAAGGGGAAGCCTGAATCGGCATTTTTTGTAATTGGAAAATGTCAGTGATCGGGTTCCAGGGTTACCCACCACGGCAGCACGCGGCGGGTGCGTATCGGTAGCGCATCTTCCAGCATGGTCAATGTGTGGTCGGGCTTGTCGATGGGGTAAGTGCCCATCACTTTCAGGTTGGCTACCGATGCATCCACTGCCAGATAGCCGTGGCGATACCGGCTCAGCTCGTCCACCAGCTCTTGAAGTGAGATGTTGTCTGCGACAATCAGGCCCTGTTGCCAGGCGACACGTGAACGTTGCGCCTTGTGGGGCTTGGCTATTGCGCTGGCGGTGAAGGAGGTCTGCTCGCCGGCTTGCAGGGTGAGGCGTTGGCCGGTGGTGGCGTTGATTTCCACGGCGCCTTCATAGACCGATATCTGCGTATTTGCGTCCCTCTGCTGCACACTGAAACGGGTGCCAAGGGCGCGCAAGCTGCCTTGCAGTGTGGTCACCACGAAGGGGCGCTCGAGGGCGTCTTTGGCTGTTTCAATGAGGATTTCGCCGTCCCTCAGTTTGATGTGACGAATCGTATCGGTGTAGCTGATATCCACGGCGGTGGCGGTGTTGAGCCATAGTTGCCCGCCATCACTGAGTGTCAGTTGGCGTTGTTCGCCGGTGGCGGTGCGGTAATCCGCTGACAGGGTATGGGCCAGCTGGCGGGCCGTGCCGGGCAGCGTTGTCTGGCTCCAGATCAGCCAGGTTGCCACGCTCGCAAGGCCACTGCCAAGAAGGGTTCGACGCGTGATTCGGCTGCTGCGGGTGTCATGGATAATTTGCCTGGCGCCGGTTGTACCTGCCTGTTGTTGCGCCTGCTGAAAGCGTTGCCCTACTTGTTCCACATAGTGCCAGGCTCGCTGGTGCTCCGGGTGAGCATTCAGCCATGCCTGCCATTGGTCCCGGTCTTGCTGACTCACGTCTTCGTCGAGCATGGTGGCAAACCACTGCGCGGCTTGTTGCAGTATGTGATGGGCGGGCAGGTCGGGTTGTGGCATTTAGCTCACCGAATGATGGAAGCGGGCTTCGATTAGCATGCACTCGAGCATTGCCTTGGCCATGTAGCTTTTGATCGTGCGCTCCGAGACATTCAGTTGTGCCGCGATTTGTTTGTAGGTGAGCCCGTCGATTTGGGAGAGAACGAAGGTTTTCGCTATTTTTTCCGGTAAACGGTGAAGCATTTCATCAATTTCGCAGAAGGTTTCCACGATGATCGTGTGTTCTTCCGGGGAAATATTTAGTGCTTCCGGGCGGGCAGCGAGAACTTCCAACCAGGCCTGTTCCACGGATTGGCGGCGCCAAAGGTCGATGCAGAGGCGGCCCGCTACTGTACGCAGATAACTACGGGCGGCGCTCAGATTGTTCAGGGGGCGGGGATTGGCGAGCAGGCGGACAAAGGTGTCCTGGGCCAGATCAGCAGCGAGGGCTGGGCAGCCGACCCGGCGATTAAGCCAGTTTTGGAGCCAGCCATGATTCTCGTTGTACAGCGTTTCCACTGGCAGCGATCCTGTTGTCGCCGACATAAGGCCGCCCCCAGCTTGAGTGATCGAATGATAAGCGGCGAGCATAAATGAGAATAGATATCATTACAATGTCGGGCGCTCAGTGCTGGCTGGCTTGGAGGTCCAACGCTGGGGGCCTTTCTGACTTTGATGATCCAAAGGCAAGCGCAAGCGCTTTAATGGGCGGGCAAGCTGGCCGGACAGGGCACTCTATCCTCTGTATTGCTCACGCTCTTATTTTTCCATGGATGCAGGGTTGCTGGTCCGAGCCTGGTCAAAGAAGGCCGCTGTTTTTAAGTTGTTGCCTGCCAATCCTGCCCTCCGATCTTCCCAATTGACCGTTGATAACCAAACGCAACCAATCTGGTAATGCTCTGCCGCGAAAAAAACCGGATGATAGGGTGTTTGTAGCTGCGTGTTTGAGCACCTGGCTGTGAGCGCACGAATAACAATAAGGAGCAGGGAGAATGGCCCGTAAATTGTCCATTATGGATTCCGGCTGGCTGATGATGGAAACCCGCGAGACCCCCATGCATGTAGGTGGGCTGGCGTTGTTCGCCATTCCTGAGGATGCGCCCGCGGATTACATGGAAGGCATCTATCGCTACCTGGTGGAGGTGAATGGAATCTGCCGTCCCTTCAATCAGAAGATCCAGTCGCGCTTGCCCATGCGCATGGATGCCGCCTGGGTGGAAGACAAGACTTTTGATATCGATTACCACGTGCGGCATTCCGCTTTGCCGCGCCCGGGGCGGGTGCGCGAGCTGCTGGCGCTGGTGTCGCGGCTGCACGCCCAGCGTCTGGATCCCAGTCGCCCACTGTGGGAGAGCTATCTGATTGAAGGGCTGGAAGGCAACCGTTTCGCCCTTTATACCAAGATGCACCATTCCATGGTGGACGGGGTGGCGGGTATGTACCTGATGCAGTCGCGTCTGGCTAACAGTGCCGAAGATCGCCTGCCGGTGCCCTGGTCTGGCGAATGGGATGCGGAGAAGAAACCGAGAAAGAGCAGTGGTGCCCCTGCGGCAACTACGGGTATGAAAGGCACGGTGAATAACCTGCGCCGGGGCAGTGGCCAGCTGGTGGACCTGTTGCGACAGCCCAAAGACGGCAATGTGAAGACTATCTATCGGGCACCGAAAACCCAGCTCAACCGGCGAGTGACCGGCGCCCGGCGCTTTGCGGCCCAGTCCTGGTCTCTGCCACGTATCAAGGCAGCGGCCAAACAGCATGGCGGCACCGTCAATGATATGTTTCTGGCCATGTGTGGCGGGGCCCTGCGGCGTTACCTGTTGAGCCAGGACGCGTTACCGGACCAGCCGCTGGTGGCTCAGGTGCCGGTGTCGTTGCGCAGTGCGGACCAGGCGGGCGACGGTGGTAATGCGATTACCACCGTGCAAGTCAGCCTGGGAACGCATATCGCCGAGCCGCTGAACCGGCTGGCAGCCATTCAGGATTCCATGAAAGGGGTGAAGTCCCGGCTTGGCGATATGCAGAAATCCGAGATCGATGTCTATACCGTACTCACTAATGTGCCGCTGTCGCTTGGCCAGGTGACGGGCTTGTCCGGGCGGGTAAGCCCCATGTTCAATCTGGTGATTTCCAACGTGCCAGGGCCCAAGGATCCGCTGTATCTCAACGGCGCTGAAATGTTGGCTTCTTACCCTGTGTCGTTGGTACTGCATGGCTATGCGCTGAACATCACCGTGGTGAGCTACAAGGACAGCCTGGAGTTCGGTGTTATCGGTTGCCGCGATACACTGCCGCATATCCAGCGCTTTCTGGATTACTTTGAAGAGTCGCTGGCGGAACTGGAAAGTTGATTCGGTAACCGTTTTCTTAGGGCCGGGAAGGAAGGCTTGCGGTTGAGTAGCTGCCTACGGGGTAGGCGCTACTCAACAGTGATGCAGGCCTTGCCGCTTTTAGTCCCGGAAGAACCAGCGCACGCCAACCTCGTATTCAGTCAGGTCCAGATCATCGTAATCGCGCAGCGTGGCAGATAGCCCAACTTGCTGGGTGACTTTATAAATGGCTTCGATAAGCGAGGCGGTATCACGGAATAGCACATCTGATTCGCCGATTTCGAGGCCGATCTGCCATTTATCGTTGAATTCGTGTCTGAGCCCGATGTGGTGGTACCAACCGCGCTCGGTAGAACCGTTTTGCAGCTCAAGCTCGTTGTGGTCCGAGCCCAGAAAAATCGCAGTCTGGGCGTTTAACGGGTAATGAACGCCGAGACCAAGCACCGACCAGGATTCTTGCTGTGCGTTTTTTTCCGGCAACCGGACATTCCCTGCGTGGTAACGACCGCGCGCATGGATCCAGCCGAAAGCCGAAGCGCTGGCCTTTAGTGTGCCGGAGCTGCTGTCGCCGAAACCGGAGTAGTCGGTATTTTGTAGGGAGTAGCCGATGTCGACGTAGTCGAAGGTTTCGGAGGCTTGTGCTAATGGGCTAAAGAGAATGGCCGATGCGAATGCAATGCGATAAAGGCTGTGCACGATGAAGTCCTTGTTTATTTTATTTATGCGGAGGGAAGGATAGCGGAAATGGCTTGAGGATGGGCGAGTAATTGCCAGGTAGAGAGGCTACCCATCGCGTTTGCCCTGCCAGAAAAGCTGCGCTTGCGGTCTGTGCGCTGCTTTCTCGCTCTTTCCCTTGTTCTTCTTGCCTCCATCTTCCCCTAAAATACCCGGCAACCAACCTCTCTGGAGCAAGATTCGTATGGGCCGCGCCTACCAAAACCGTAAAGAGTCCATGGCGAAAACCTCGGATATGAAAGCCAAGGTATACAGCCGTTATGGTCGGGAAATTTATGTCAGTGCGAAATCCGGCGGCCTGGATCCCTCGGCGAATCTGGCGTTGCGCAGCCTGATTGACCGCGCCAAAAAGGATCAGGTGCCCGGCCATGTGATCGACAAGGCCATCGAGAAAGCCAAAGGCGGTGGTGGCGAGGATTACTCTCCGGCTCGCTATGAAGGTTATGGCCCGGGTGGTTGCATGGCGCTGATCGAATGTCTGACGGACAACCCGAACCGTACCTTTGGCGATGTGCGTATGGCCTTCACCAAGACCAAATGCAAGATCGGCACACAAGGCACAGTGAGTCACATGTTCGATCACGTGGCCATTTTCGTCTTTGCCCATGCGGACGAAGATGCGGTGCTGGAAGCGCTGATGGACGCAGATGTGGATGTCAGCGAGATCGAAGATGACAACGGCACACTGACCGTCTTTACGCCCAATACGGAATACTTCAAGGCCAAGCAGGCGCTGACGGAGGCTTTCGGTGAACTGGACTTCGACGTGGATGAAATCCAGTTTGTCCCGCAGAGCTACACCACCATCAGTAGCGAAGATATGGAGATGTTCGACAAATTCATGGCGATGCTGAATGATCTGGACGACGTACAGAACGTGTATCACAACGTGGATCTGGGTTAGCCGCACATGCCAATTCGTGACGAAGAGATTCTCGCCGCCGCACAGGCCCTGGCCGATTCGTTGGCGCAACAGCGGTTGCTGTTGACCACCGCGGAGTCGTGCACCGGCGGGGGCATTGCGGAAACCCTGACGGGTATCGCCGGTGCCTCGGCGTGGTTTGACCGGGGATTCGTGACGTATTCCAACGAGGCCAAGCTGTCGATGCTGGGCGTGTCGCAGTCTACGCTGGACAGATTCGGTGCCGTCAGCGAGGCGACCGCGCTGGAAATGGCGCGTGGCGCGATTAGTCACTCCGGTGCCCATGTCAGCGTGGCGGTGACCGGCATCGCCGGGCCTGACGGTGGGACCCCGGACAAGCCCGTGGGAACGGTCTGGATTGCCTGGGGGCAGAAGCTGGGCTATGCCGAGGCGCGTCGCTTTCAGTTTGACGGCGATCGTAATGCCGTCCGTCAGCAAGCCATCCTCGAAGCCATACTGGGCTTGAATGCCCGCCTCAAGTAGCCACAATCGGGCTATTCATCTTGACCCTGCCGAGGCGGGGTTACGGTAACAGCGATCTGGACAGAAACAGGGAGGTTGCAATGGGCTGCCAATGCTGTTCATAATACTGTCCATATTGTCAGCACTGGTCGAAAGGCCAGATAAGACAGATCA
>OJBB01000110.1_pt1 | contig 31535 bp, 39 predicted proteins | sample 1590401 | NCBI WGS metagenome assembly OJBB01 (sample SAMN05416789, study PRJEB24817) | seawater metagenome | isolation source: Sea water | place: Canada:Atlantic | collected 2013-07 | reverse complement strand
AACTGACTACCTGATTGTTAGGCATGAATAAGTTTAATCGTTCAAGCATCTTTATGGCTTTATCCGCTTGATTATTGGCTATGTAAACGTCGGTTAAGGCATCAATATAAAATAAATTATCCTTATCATTATTCTCTAACATTTCTAATAACTGTAAAGCTTCGCGAGTTTGTTTGTTTTCAAAATACGAGAGTGCTAAACCATATTGTGCGGCAGCTTTGATAGCGTAGCGCTTTTTTTCCAACTGTAGTTTATAGAAACTAATATTGGATTTTGCATCCCCTTGATATCTCGACTTTAATCTTGCTTTGGTTAATTCAAAACCTAAACTCGGTGGTAAAGGTCTTGCTGGATAGTTCAATGCACGCTGGCGAGCATCAGCTATACGTGATTCAGGTAATGGATGGGTAAGCAACATTGCCGGAGGTTTGCTGGCATAGCGGTATTTAGTCGACATTTTGCTAAAAAAGCTGGCTGCACCTTGTGGGTCAAAATTGCTACTCGCTAGTAACGCAATACCTACTCTATCTGCTTCTTTTTCATTACCTCGTGTGTAGTTAATGCTGGCTTGTTGCGATACAGCCATACTTGCGCTCAGTGCGGCAATGCCAACGCTTGGGTTAACCAAGGTAATCAAAACACTAGACAACATAGCCGCCATGCTCAAACCCTGAGTTTGACTTTGTGATTCAAGACGTCGGGCTAGATGACGTTGAGTAACGTGTGATATTTCATGTGCAATAACAGAAGCTAATTCACTTTCCGTGTCTGCTGTTGTTATTAAACCACTATGGATGCCTACATGGCCGCCAAAAAAAGCAAAAGCGTTTAATTCGTTATTATTGATTAGGAAAAACTCAAAGGCATAATTCACACCCTGTGCATTTTTCACTAAGGTATTGCCTAGATGATTAATATATTCAATGAGTACAGGATCTTGAATTAGTGGTTGTGAACCGCGTAATTGACGCATCATTGCTTTACCGATTTGTAACTCTTTATCGGTTGACAATACGCTGTAGCCTGAAATGCCTATATCGGGTAATTTATTTTTGTTGTTTTGATTATCAATGGCACTAGCGTTAAAACTAGTGGCCGCTGCAATGCCTAATGTAAATAACAAGGCAGTCAACATGGGTTTTAGGTTAAGCAATATTACATCCTAGGGTCATAATGGAAATATTCGAGAGTGACAAAGATCACTTAGGTGTTTTGGGTAAGGATATTACCATTTCTTTTGGCTATTTCTTGGTAAAACTCCGCTATACTATAGCCTTTGACCACAATAATCTGAAAAGATTCGCTTAAAGTTGTGATTAATTCTTTAACTTTGTAATGCGCATATTTTAGCAGCGCTTTATCTGCTTCATCGCCACTTTGAAAACAGTAAATAGCAAATGCAACTAAGCTATTAAGGCGAAATAGCATCTGTGTCTTCTCAGGTACCCAATGATTAAACGGACAATTGCCTTTATCAATCATACTATGGGAAACGATTTCTCCATCCATTGCAGGGTAACAGTGTAACTCGTAGCCCATGTCATTAAATTCATGGCGTAAGACAATTTGTGGTTTGTTTGTTACTTGAATGCCACCGTCGCTTTGTTTACTTGAACCTAGCAAAGCTAAATTCCACGAGCTCTTATTTAAAATTTGCTTATACGCACTATCGAAGCCATGAGTAAGTATGCCATCGACCTCACCTAGTGAAGAAGAAAATATTTGATAAATAGAGGACACATCTCCCCAATTAATTTGCTTTTTATAGGCATTAATTTCTTTTAAGCTAGCGCTGGGACTCAATGAACTCATGTAATTAATATTCCTAGTAAGTCGGTTTTCATAGAACTCATCTTTAGTGCCGAAAGTTAAAAGTGCAACGCTCGTATTGAGTATGCAATATTAAGTCAAAGCGTCGAGTTATCATAATAGTATTTTAGGAGGATATACTCAGGGTAATTGCTTCCAAACTTTACTATTAAGCAGCATCTATGTGGTAAATCACATCCGTGATTGACTAATGTTGCTCAAGCACTTTTAGCATGGCTTTAGATGTAATTTCAATTCCCACTGAAATCCCACACTTTGAATGGTAACGGCTATAGAGGTACGTTATGATAACTTTAATTTATACAATGGATTAATTGTCGCAAATTAGTGAATTAAACTAAAGCGCTGTTTTAAAGTTTTCTATGATTTATAAATATGATGGTACAGGAGAGAAGTGTCCTGTGCCTTTAGTTAAAATGCGTTTATTACTAAAAAAAATGCAAGATGGTGATCAATGTATTATCACCATTGATGATATTGGCTCTATTAATGATATTCCTAAATTGTTAGACAAGCAGGGATATTCCTATCAAAAACAGACCAATGTTAGTGGTTTTGTTGAGATAAGTATTAATCGAAAAAGTCATACAAGAAAAAATTAAAAAATGGGTAGTTATGTTTAAGTTATTTAGTGATTGGTATACACGTAAATTTTCAGATCCGCATGCGGTCACGTTAGTCGTTCTTTTAGTCTGTATCGCATTGTTTATTGCTTTATTTAGCAATTTATTGATGCCAGTATTTGTTGCAATAGCCTTAGCTTTTTTATTAGATCTTCCAGTTAATAAACTAACGCAAGGCTCAATGTCACGCTCTAGTGCGACAGTGGTAGTGGTTAGTACCTTTCTGGGTTTTTCATTATTAGCGGTATTAGGGTTAATGCCTATTATTTGGAAGCAAAGCAGTAATTTATTGCAAGAAGTTCCTCATATGATCAGCCAAGGGCAAGGTTACTTATTAACCTTGCCCGAGAAGTATCCTGATTTTATTCACGTCTCTCAAATTGAAAGCTTTATTGTCATGGTCAATGATAATTTACTCGAATGGGGGCAGGTAGCACTTAAAGCATCATTAAATTCAATTTCTGATATTGTCGCTTTAATGGTTTATTTGATTCTTGTGCCATTAATGGTGTTTTTCTTTTTGAAAGATAAAACAGAGTTAATGAGTAGTATTGCCCATTTTTTACCTAAAGAACGACGAATGGCAATTAAGGTAAGCCAAGAAATGAACCAACAAATTTTGAATTATATTCGCGGTAAAGTTATAGAAATAATTATTGTTGGAGCATCTACTACCATTGCTTTTATTTTTCTTGATTTGCAATATGCTTTGTTATTAGGCGTATTAGTTGGTTTGTCTGTGCTTGTCCCTTATGTCGGCGCAACCGTTGTTACTTTACCTGTACTTTTAGTCGCTCTTTTTCAGTTCGGTTTTAGTAGTGAGTTTGGCTACGTCATGCTTGCTTATGGTTTAATACAAGCAATTGATGGTAATGTTATTGTGCCTTTATTGTTTTCTGAAGCCGTTAATTTACATCCTGTAGTCATTATTATTGCCGTAATATTTTTTGGCGGTTTGTGGGGGTTTTGGGGCATATTTTTTGCTATTCCTTTAGCAACATTAGTGAAAGCTGTTATTAATGCCTGGCCATCAATCCCCGGACCGGATGTTATAAGTGAAAGCCAAAAGTAGTAAGGCTAACCCTTATCCTTTTAAATAGTGGCGTGGACGTTGTTTAGGTAGTCGTTCCACATGACTTTCAATTAAAAAAGCCCTAAGCTAATATTATTTAGCTTAGGGCTTTTTTCTACAATAAAGTATTGTTATTACACTTGAATAAGTTACTCATTTAACTCGTTTAAAACAGCTAGCACTACATCATGATGTTCTTTGGTTTTAAACTTATTGAAAACATGGCTGATTTTTCCATCAAGACCAATTAAAAAACTCAGACGATGAATGCCATCATATTCTTTACCCATAACTACTTACCCTTGGAAGTGGATTATGATAAAAAACATGACTTTCTATGAAAAAAATAACTCTAACAAGTGGTTAGTGGAGTAATTTACTTTTAGTGATTTTATTATAGCATTTATCAAACTTTTTTAGAAATATCATGCTAAATGAGCTTGAAGACAATATTTTTATGATAAATATACGGAAGTACTTACTAGCTGACCTACCATTTTCTTGTATATATCAACTCCCATTAGCTAAAGTGCTATGCTCTAGTTTACTCTTGACCCCAAGTTATTTAGATGAGGGAACCAATATACGTAACAGTTGGTTACGTTTCGCTTTTCTCCAAATTTTAGCCAACTATTTTATCCCCCGTGACAAGAACCGAATATTATCTAAAGCTGAAAAAGAATGCAGACCAAAAGATGATATTCTGGAAAAAAAGGGGTTCCTATACGTGAGCGAATTCGGATTATCGGCAATATGGTAGCTTTGACATTAAATAATGTAGAAAAGTTAAGAAACCACCTGAAATAGCCCACAAGGCCAAGCCTTTATTGCACTCTCAGGCACTAATAAACCAAGCAAAAACAACAATAACGCTCACTACCACTTATTAAATCCTCAAAATAAAAAATAGCTAAAAACGTAAACGTTTTTGATTGTTAAAAGAAATGAATCTCGGTAAAGTGTTTTGAATATAATAGATTAATAAAAAACGAGTTATTCTACAGGCTCGTTAGTATTTTAATCAAAGGATGGAGAAACATCAGAGTGAAAAAAACTTTATTAAGTAGCGTATTAATTTTTTCAATGAACGCTTCAGCAGGAACTTTAGTTTGTTCTGGAACTGTGGACACAGTTGCATACCATGGTAATGATAAATTAATGGTCAAACTTAGCTCTATGAATACACCTGTCTTTTTTTGTAATCCAAATGAAGCTTGGTCCGTTCCAGGAGAGCCTGGGAGAGTTATGAACTCTGAGACATGTAAATCAGTATTTTCAATGTTTTTATCAGCTAGAGCAACGAGAGAAAAAATATCTAAAGTGACGTTTGATGGGGATAATGTTCCAACAAGTTGCTCAGGCTTTTCAACTTATCAAAACATATTTATTAGGTTTGTTATTTATTAAAATACTAACAACACGCCCTAAGGAGGACACCAAAATCTAACTAAAGGTGAGGTGTATTATGCCAAAGTACAATAATCCAAGATGCACTTTAACAGATTGCTGGGTTCCGCTTTGATTTAAGTCAACCATTACTTAGCTTGTTATATTTACTGAATTATTAAAGGACATTTATGCTGATTAAACTTATACCCGTAATCTTACTTGGGCTAACGTGCACCGCTCATAGTATAACTTGGAAGGATTCTGCTTATACAGAAATCAATCATTTATACCCTGTTAGCAGTGGGTTGGCATTTTATACCACTTACGCTGATGCGTCAGTATCAGCCTGTGATTCAGGAAAAAGATTTATTATACCTTTGACAGCTGATAATTATGATACAAAGGTTAGCTCTCTAATGGCTGCTTTTATGGCAAATAAAAAAATATTGTTACGTTACGATTCAGATCAGCCAAGGTCGTGTGCTGCTGTTGTTGATAGGTTTCTTATTGCCAGGTAAATATAATAAATTACTTAAAAGGAGGGATAATAGTTGGTATTACTCTTTCTTAATTCATACTTTATGGATTACGGAATAAAATAAGGAGTTCAAATTGAAAGTACTTAAAAAAGTCATTATTACATCTGTACTTATGTCTATATCAAGTGTTGCATTAGCGGTACAAATATCTACACCTAAAACCGTAAAAAGAATTTTCACGGAAAATTCTACTAGCGGTGATTTTATGCTGTTGAAGGAATACCTGAATGTAAATGGGGAATTATGTTTCTATAATTATCAAGTCCAGCTGGTAAAGGTATGCTTTCTCAAGTTTTAACAGCTAAAAGCGCAGGTTTTAAAGTTGTTCGTATAGACTACTCAGTAAGTGCCAGTGGCACTTGTTTAGCTTCAGGGCTGCACACCGAATAAATAGAATAAGTACTAAAATAGATAAGTGGTCTTCCTCATTTATTAAATAGTGAGTTCATATAAAGGTTACTTACTGGCTACAGTTTAGCGAGTGAAGTAAACCCAGCTAAAATCACTCAAGTTTTAGCCGGACCTTCTTTTGGTAAACAAGTTCTTTTGACGGTAACTCCAACTCCCTCTAACCTGCCAAGTTGCCAAATAATCAGTGGTATAGTTATGTTTTCGATGGAACAACTGAAGAAGGAAAGATAACCTTGAGCTTAGTTTTAGCTGCTTACGCAGCTAAAAAAAATGTCTGACTCGCTGGGGCTGGTGTTTGCACATTAAGAGGTGGAGTTGAAAATTTGAAACATATTTTGGTAAAGTAAGATGTCAAAAAAGTATAAAAAATTCGAACGGGAAACCCAGCTTTTTTCGTTTCTCCGCGATACGCATTTTAGCAAACTCTTACTTAGCTCATCAATATGTGCGTTAGACTAGAATTAAGCTTAAGATGATAAACACAATAACAGGTAAATTTATTTTAAATAATGACAATTAGCGATAACACTATCTTTGTAAACCTTCTTATAGTGAATTCTCTTGCCCAGTAGTGTGTACTTGAGCATGCTTCTATCACGATAATGCACGGTGGTAACTTAGTGATTTCAGCTAACATACTGTATCTTTTGACTGTTTTACGTAATTTACACTTGTCATTTACATCAACTCCGTGCATATTAAAAATTGGCTAAATTGATGTCAATGTCTTTAATTAAAGGCATATAGACCCTCCTCATTTGAAGCTTCTTATCAAAACTTTACCATGGCACATGCGCTTGGGATGAATGCCGAGTGGAGAGTCCATATCATTCGTTATAAATTATGGAGTACTTGTGAGTAAACTTATTTTAGGATTTTTTTTGTTATGTTGGGCGCCATTTATCAATGCGGCTCAATGGATTACACTAACTTCATCTGATATTCAGAATATTCAAATTGTTCAAGCTAATAACTCTCATGGTAGTCCAGAAGGATTGTATGTAGGATTAAAATCACCAATAATAGGAGGTGCAGCTAATTATTGTACTAGGAAAGATTTTGTAGTAATTACTGACCAAAAATTAATTGAACGAGCATATTCAGGGATCTTATTTGCTATGAGTATGAATAAAAGCTTTAAGTTTTATATTGATAAATCAGGTAATTGTGTGCAATCAGGTCCCGTGGTAACAATGTTTATGCTATATCCGTAAAATTTATAAGTCATTCAAAAGGACAAATAACAGTTGGCCATCGCTTCGCGATTATAGCCAACCATTATTTTCCGCTTAGCAAGGCGTTGAGGCTGTAGAATTTCTCCAAAAAGGAACATTTTTAATGTTCCTTTTATTCTTTTGAATTGTTTGTTTTTTAACCTTGTGCCGAGATCCCGTTTGTGATCTAATAGTTATTATTCACCGACAGTAAAATGTTATGGCGAACTACAACCCCGATTTATCCTGCCAAAGTAAGTTCATTCCCATTGATTTTTCACAACAGATTGTACCCGGTACTTTTGAATATGCGCTTGCACATATTGTCGATAATCATCTCGATTTATCGGGGTTTGATGAGTGGTTTAACAATGATAAAGGCGGCGCAGCCGCCTATCCTCGATCGGTAATGCTTAAAGTCATCTTGTTTGCTTACTCACGAGGTATGATCTCCAGTCGTCGTATTGCCAATGCTTGTCAATCAGGGGCACACAATGAGATAGGTTTTTAATCATAAATTGGATTGCCCTATGCACATCATTGACGTTATAGACACTTCCACTAAAAGCAGCTGGCAAGATAAGATAGCCATTAACTTTCATTATTAGCTTATGTGATCTGTTTAGGAGGTTCGGTAAACGTCGGTTTACACCTTTTGCTATTATTAGGGCATTATTATATTTTTGGGGTCTTCAAATGAAAATTAAAGCAGATAAAGTTGTCGCTACAGTAGTTGATCGGGTTTGTGACGTTTGTAATGAAAGTGTCATGATTGAAGTGAATGACTATAGGTATGGGGAATGCGGTGAGTTAAAAGGGAGATGGGGTTACGGCTCTAAAGAAGACGGAAACACATATCATCTTGATTTGTGCGAGAGTTGTTTCAAAGTAGCTTTGCTCGCCTTAAGAGACCACCGTAGAGTGATAGTAATGTCTGATGAAGAAAATAATCTTCCAGACGAGAAGTTCGGTCTAGATTCAGATCAAAATATCAATCAAGAATAACCTGTCTTTTTAAGTCATAGAAAACTGGTTTTCTATCTCGCAAAGGGGCACATTGCGCCTTAGAAAACATCACCAAATTCACTTAAAATTAGCGGCATGAAGCACAGCATCATTACAGTTTGACTCATATGATCTATTCTCAAATTTGACCAATTTAATACTATCTATTTAGAAGGACAAAAAACTAAAGTAGAAATATTTTAACTCTAAGCACCTTGGTTCTCAGGGCGATTACTTTTTAAGTGCTCGATAAGCAACCTAAGTGGTAGCATCGATTTATACTCCTTAGGAAAATAGATATTCATTCTTGGTAAGGTGGTTAGGTGTTCGGATAAAACTTCTATTAACGCACCACTTGCTAAGGCATCAGTGCAGAAATCCCGAAATGTAAAGGTTAGTCCAAGCCCCTGAAGTGCTAGATCGATTGTGGCTGTGGATGAATTAGCAATCAAATTACCACGTGCTTCCACCGGGAAAGCTTCATCGCCATCACCAAATATCCAAGGGGCTAACTGCCCTGAACTTGGGAAGCGATAGCCTAAACAGTTGTGGTTTAATAGCTCACTTGGCTCATAGGGCACGCCATATTTTTCAATGTACTCAGGGCTTGCAACAACGGTTGTTTTCAAGGGGTCACTCAGGTTGATTGCAATCATATCTTCTGAAATCAAACCGCCTATTCGAAATCCAGCATGAAACCCCTCATCGAGAATATCGGTCAACGCATCAGTTATTGACAGCTCTACCTCTATCTCTGGGTATTTTTTCTGAAAACTAGCAAGTTTGTTTCTAACCAAAAGAAAGTATGCAAACTCGGGGATTGCAAGTTTTAGTGAACCTCTCTCAGCATGCCCTGCCGTTTTTGCACTGTATAAACCTTCGCCTAATTGCTCAAAAGCAGGGCCAGTCCGTTTAGCCAGTGCTCGTCCAGCCTCGGTCAGGCTGATCGAACGAGTGGTTCGAATAAACAACGCAGTACCAAGTTGCTCTTCAAGCTTTTTTAATTGGTGGCTTACTGTTGATGGTTTAACACCAAGCTCTTGCGCTGCACTGCGCAAGCTTTTGTGGCTGGCTATGGCATTAAATATTTCAAGTGTTGATAAGGGGAGTCGCATTGTTAGATTTCATTCACTAGTGAAGTTGATAATGGGTGTATTGTTAATTTTAGTGTTACTAATTAAAGTTAGCAACAACAAAACGACTTATTGATTACCAACTGAGACCCGCTTTATGAAAACACTTGTGCTTACTGCTCATCCAGATCTTTCTTCCTCAACCGCTAACCGAAAATGGTTTGAAGCATTGTCAGGTGTTGAAGGCGTAATTACCCGTGACTTAACTTCTGTAGCAGGTGCTGCAATGCGTTTTAATCCTTCTATTGAGCAGGCGCTTCTTGAACAGGCAGACCGCATAGTGATTCAGTTTCCGTTCTATTGGTACTCTTCACCGCCTGTGCTAAAGGCTTGGATTGATCAGGTATTACTGTTTGGATTTGCCTACGGTCAAGGCGGTGACAAGTTGCAGGGTAAAGAACTAATTCTTGCTATCACAACAGGAGGTCCAGCAGAGAGCTTTCAGGAAGGTTCATTAAATAGCTTTAGCATGAATGAATTTCTAACCCCCTTTAAACAGACTGCAAGTATGGTCGGTATGAGCTACCTGCCACCGTTTGTGCTTCATAGTGCGATGAGTCGGGACAAAACCAAACTAGATGCAAGTAGTGCTGAGCTGATTTCATATGTTACCAAACCTCACGTTAAGTCACATAGCAAACAGACTCATAACAATGCTTTAACACAATAACATGTTACACAACGAACATGCTCTCTGTAATAGAGAATAACCAACTACTTAAAATTAGGAGAATAAAATGGAAAATTTTGAAAAGAAAGTCGTATTAATCACAGGCGGCGGAACGGGAATAGGTAAAGCCACTGCATCTGCTTTTATCGCAAAGGGCGCAACGGTAGTCATTACTGGTCGCAGGCAGGCAGTACTTGAACAAACAACACGAGAATTAGGAGCGCAATCTTATGCTATTGCTGGTGATGTTAGTAAAAATGGGGAGCCTAACCAAATTATTGAGGAAGTGATTAGCAAGTTTGGACGATTAGATGTGCTAGTCAACAATGCTGGAACGGGCAGTATGGGGCCACTTTCACAAACGAGTGATGAAATTATTGAGAGTATTTACCGTACTAACGTCTTTGCGCCGTTAGCACTTATTCGTGAAGCAACAACTCACCTTGCTGAAAGTAAAGGCGTTGTGATCAATATTTCATCCGTAGCGGCAAGCGCCATGATGCTAGGTGTTGCAGCTTATGCTTCTTCAAAAGCAGCAGTGGAGCATGCCACTCGATTACTCGCAGCAGAACTTGGTCCAATGGGCATACGAGTAAATGCCGTTGCACCAGGTCTTACAGACACTGATATCACAGAAGAGGTGAAAGCAAATGAACAAATGCTAGGAATGATCATTGCGCAAACACCAATGGGACGCCTTGGTGAACCTAAAGATATCGCAAACGCAGTGATTTTACTTGCCGAAAGTCGCGCTGGTTGGATCACAGGTCAATGTGTTCAAGCTGGAGGTGGATATTTGCTGTAGAAGTTAAAAGAGATATTTTATCTGTTCTAGCTCCGATATTAATGTCTTTAGAGTAAGGTGTTTGCGACTCTAAAGACATGGTATATCAGACATTAAATAGAACTTGATTCGATGCGGTGGCATTAAGTATGGCACTTTTACTTTTTGGTAGAATCTTCGCATTTTTTGTTGATGGCTTTGATCCATTGTTTGTTGCTGGTTTAATTGGAGAAGCTGTCACTATCCCAGTGTTACTGTTCGCAGGTAAAAGCTTAAAAGATGCCGAATCATCTGTAGAGATACGATCTTACTCTTGCTTCGCCATGACCGAGCTTAATTCTATAGGGCGCTTTAACTAAGGAATATAACCACATTATTAAGGCGTCGTTGATTTAGAAACATTAGCCATTTATAACTCGCTCAGGGGGCGATTGCGCCTTAGAGCTTATATCTTAAAAAGTAACTTTCTATGGTTGTTTGGGGCACTAAGCGAGATAGATTATATGCAATAGACCGAACTAAACATCACCCTGAATTTTCTGCTTAATATTTTACGTGTCAAATACAACTGTAAATTTAGTTTGAAAGTTACACCTCTTAGTTCTAAATCAAAGCTTCACACCTCTTGTGACACTTTTTTATTAATTACGTAACTGCAAGTAACTTATGAAGTGTATTAACGGATTAAATATATTTTTTAATAAGTTGCAGAATAAAAGTCAGTTGTATTTTTTTGTTTATTGTTGTATTTTCCATTAATGTTTCTCAATATAACAAATACTTAGTTTTCTTCTTTACTTATTAAAGCTAACAAAATTGAGATGATCTCTATCCAATAGAGGGATGTAGAAATAAATGGACAAATAATGTTAAGGATAACAAAATTAAGCGCTTTTTTTAGGTTTATAGTACTTTCGTGTAAACCTCCCCAGTCATTATTGCCCTTTTATATAAAACATATGAAAAGTGTAGTAATGAAAAATTCAAAACTCTTGTCACAGCTCTTGTTATGCAGAACAGTTGGCACGCTATGTTTCGCTTAAAATTATTGCCACCTTTTTCTTAGCCGCATAGTGTAGCGCTATTTACCAGTGTTACCCATAATTAGTGGACACTTTTGAAGGAGAGAATTACCGAATGAAAAAATTATGTTTAAATTTGTTTATTACAGGAACGATTAGCTTATTTTCACTTTCTATACATGCCGAACAAACTGTCGGAGGGAAGGTGCAGAAAGTAACAGTTGTAAACTATGGCAAAGGCGCTGCATATGTTTACTTTAAAGGAGCTAACTTCGACGAGTGTCCCTCTCACACAAACTGGTGTGCAATAGATTTTTCTTTACCTGCAGCTAAAGAAATGTACTCGGCCGTCTTAGCGGCTAAAATAGCAGGCAAAGAAATAAAAGTAACATCCAATAGTTGTTGGTCGACAAATTACGCAAGGTGCTGGAAAGTACACATTGAATAATGGTTCAACCATAAGTTGTCCCTTATCAAATCATAGGTATGACTCCCCACGTCAAGTTAATTTCAAAGGTCGGTTTATGTTTAAATTTGTTTTTCTAATACTGGTAATGTTTGTATCTGTAAATGTGAATGCGGTTGTTGTAAATACTGGTATATCTACTATTCAAAAATTATATGCTTATGATGATCATGGCAGTGTACAAGGTAAAGACGGAGCTGCTGTATTTATTTATATTATGACGGGACTATCTGCATGTCCAACTAGTATCTATATTTCACCAAATGCCCCAGGATATAATACTTTAGTCTCTTTCGCTTTAACTGCTTATACAACTAAGGCGTCAATCAGGTTTCAAGTATATGACGATGTAGATCGTAAACTTGACGGAAGATGTGAAGTTGATGCTATAAGGTTTGAATAATTAACATACAAGTTGGTAAGCGCCCAAATACAGTTGGTTTTTCACTCCGTTTATTAACTGGAACAATTACTGGCTTGTATTCACATTCAAGCGGATTAGTTTTATTTTTGTTATCTACTCAGTCTAAATGTAACCGTGCATTGTTTGCATTAGCTACAGGCTTGCCAGAGGCAGTGGTAAATAGAATGTACTCTAGATTGCTAGTATCATATACGACTAAAAATCCTATATATAGATTATGACAGCAAAGGTAATTGTGGGAATGGATGTATTAGACTTCATCATACAGGCTAATTATAAGTCACTAAAAATAACAATAAACATTCGTTTTCGAAGCGTATATTCAATCAAAATGAGAGGGATTCATGAAAAAACTTTTAATAACACTATCAATTCTTTTAGCATTCAATGTCTCTGCTGGTGATAAAGAGGCAAGTGGAACTGTAATGGTTAGTGCTTTAGCAGGGAATATTATTATATCCCTAAGTGGTAGTAATACTTCGTGTGGCAAAAGATATTTTTTCAAACCCGATAATGATTATAATCGAGCTCTGCTTTCAATGGTACTTTCAGCGCAAATGGCAAATAAAAAAATTTGGGTAAATGGTAGTGGAAATTGTGAAACAGCGTACCCTTACAATAAAGCATATAAATTAGTTAATATGCTTATTTATCCATAAATTCAACAAGTGTTTAAAAGGACAATGAAGTTGGCTTTTGCTCGTTCCCTGCTAATTTTAGCTCGCTATTTCATTGCTGCTTAGGAAAACTAAGCTTTACAGGAATTCACATGTTCAAATCAACTAAATTTTTTTTATTTTCTTTACTCCTACTATCTACCAATGCACTTGCAGCATGGGATGGAACAGTTTCTGGAAAAATCAGCTCTATAAATGTTACAGGAGGAGAAAATTATGGTTTTAGGGTTTCATTAGCAAACAGTCCCAAACTATGTGGTAACAATCACACATGGGCATATCTGAATGAGTCAGATTCTAATTATAAAACCTACATAAGTGTTTTATTAGCTGCAAAATGGCAGATAAAAATATAGTAATATATACAAATCATGAAAATACATCAGGACAAAGTTACTGCCACATTGGTTATATAGCGCTGAATTAAAGCTAAAACGGATGTTCCTAACTCCTGTTAATAGACAATAGTATGTTTTTAGTTGCTTTTAGCTAGTGCGAAGTCAGGAAAATAAATATCAGTGAGCCCTGCTAATTGTTCTCTGATGTGGAAATTAGCTATTTGTCAAGACTATTAATATAATAAAGACAATGAAGCTTCCCCGTTTTAGTGGAAACCTCCTCATGCCTCTGAGGAGGCCACAATGCCAAGTCCAGATAATAAATCTCTAAGTTTATTAATATGTGATACCTATCTTTGATAGCACCTTGACGAATGCGATGTAATTAAAGGGGCTGCTTGGAACTATTCACTTTTAATGTTTAGTAACCTTTCTAAGCTAATGAAAAAAAACGTTATTATTTTGATGTTTTCATCGGCAGCACAAAATTAAAATGTTGCAGCATTGTTTCTGTTGTTGTATAAATGTAACTTGATGTGATTAGTTTTTAGTTTAGATTTTTCTTGTCAAAATTAAATAAGCGAAGAGGGTTTGAATTCTCTCTAAGTTGCAAAGGAATAGTTGGACAAGTAAATGTTATGGATAACATCTTTAAGAGCTCCTCTTAATTATAAGTACTTCTGTATAAATCCTCAAACTTCATTGTCCTTTTATGTAATACATATCAGGAATCGAATGAAACGTTTAATATTAATACTTCCGCTATTACTCAATATAAGTGCAAATGCTGCGCAACATTGTGTTAGCAAAGTCATTAGCGTCGATTTAGCCCCCCCTGAAAATGTCCAAGTATATTCAAGGTATTGGTCATAGTTACCTTTTGTGCTCACTGCATCAAAGCATGGGGCAATTTGCAGCAGAGGGCTGTAAAGCCATCTACAGCATGTTACTTGTGGCTAAAATGACAGACAAAAAAGTACGGCTGTATTTTAAAAATGATACTAATACCAATTGCAACAAGGGAAATTGGCAAAACTTAGCAGACCCATCACATGAATTATATTATGTACGCGTAGAAGGATAGGAAGAGATATGAAAGCGAAAATTTATTTACTAACGGGTTTATTATTTATTAGCGCGTCAACTCAGGCTGCATTTCATTGCACGGTAGATGTAAATAAGGTGTTGGTATATAACAATGGCGCAATAAATGTAATGCACTCGGGTCGCAATGATTACACGGTGATTTGTAATTTAAAAATAGAAGCGAAAGGTGTCTCTATTCCTACCTGCGCTATGTGGACCAGTATGCTACAAAACATAAAAAAAGCTAAAACAAAAGCTATCTTTTATTACCCTGGTGAGGGCACATGTGCATCATTGTCTACGTATGGTAATGCGCCAATACCAGTTTATATTGGCGATGTTTAATACCTAGATTAAAAAAGTACTACCAACACACTTCAGTAATTTGGATTAATAACTATTTCAACGGATACATTAATGGATAATTTACGCTCGATATTTCAGTTAAAACACATACTAAACAAGCTTATTCTTACAGCTATTTTGTTATCAACCTCTGCTTTTAGCGCAAATAACATTAGTCCAAGTAATGATGATGTACGCTATGTTGTTGGAGGAAATAGTCAGAATGATATTTTGGTCCAAGCGTTAAAAAATTCACAAGATATATCATTTAACCGTTTTAGTAACTTTAACCTTACTAGCAAATCGTTATCTATTTTCAATGGCAGCATATTATCCAATGGCTCACCGAGCAATGACTCTTCCAAAACGATAGTCATACAAGCAAATAGCATTAATTTAGCTGAGGAAATTATAATTATTGGCGCGCCAGCTGATTTATTATTTGTTTCGCCGAACAACATCTCTTGTACACAATGTCGTTTTGTTAATGTTGGCAGGGTAACTATAGCTAATGCAAATTATTCAAGCACTAGTACTGTTGGTAATTTATCAACTCGCACATCAGGCACAATCACGGTTAATAACTTAACTGCGCCGGGTATACAGTCTCTAGAACTTATCGCTGAAAAAATTAATTTAGCGGGTACTATCAACACTAACTTTCGTGCTGATATGCACCCAGAAGGAGGCATGATTGTCAGTGAAAGTGGCGCTAAAGTTATTGGTGGCGGTGGTGTAAATATATATCCTGGTAAATTTACCATTGATTATAAAACCTTAAAAATCAATTCAGCTAGTGCAACCAGTACACATACTCTTTCAGCTGATATTCAGTCTGCGAGTATTGCGGTAACTAGCCCTAACACTATAATCCTACCTTCAGGGAATGATTTAAATACGGCTAATGACGCCTTATCTTCGAGTGTAAGAAACGGTGAGTTTTATGCTCCGCTCGAAGGGATATTCTTAACAACATTAAAAAATATAAACGCTTCGATCAATATTTCAGGCTCACTCATAACAGATAACAGTATTTCTTTAAAATCTCATAAAGACATTAGCTTAAGTTCAAGCAGTAACATGATCACAAATAGCCTAGAGTTAATTGCAAAAGGAGTTATTTCTACCAAAGGTATAATGCAAGCTACTTTAGCTAATTTTACTGCGGCTGATTTTAGAAATACAGGTAATATACAGGCCAAAATAGTAAAAGTAGATACTGTCAATAATATTTTTAACAGTTACGGTGGAGTAATAAAAGCACAAAAAATCACTTTGTCAGCACCCAGTGGCACAGTAACTAATGGCTCTCGTAATACTAAAGTAAATTATAGTTTAGGAAATAGCTTACCAATTACTGTTGATTTAGCCGCTTCTGTTTGGGGGATAAAAACCAATGTAACGAATACTGGGGCTACTGCAAATAATTTATCTGCTCATCTACTTGCTAGTGAAATATTCATAGACTGTAACAACTTAGAAAACATTAACCCCTATTTCATAGACAGGCCAAACGATAGTGCATGGGATGAAGGGATTAGGATAAACAATACCTCAAGTAATCAAGTATCTATTCAGGCAGAAAATAAGCTTGAAATCATTGCAAGAAACACCGCACTGAATTCTTCGGCCCTAATTGGTTTGAATCAAGAAGGGAATTTTTATTTGAATACGCCAAAATTTAGTAATGAGCGCTATCACCTTTCTGTAGCCAGCTTCAAATATACACAACTTATCCTTAGTGACAATAAAAGTCGACAGCACGACTTTGTTAAAACAGGAGATGCAACTAAGGTTACTTCTTACTCTCCTCCTGGGCGAGTATATTCATTTGGTGAGTTGAAATTTAATCATGTAAACCCCTCAACACAGTCAGAATTTATTAATGAATTTTCATATTTTGAAGTCTTTAAAGACTTATTCTTTTATAAAGCTGATGTTAAAACGCTGGGCTTAGAAACAGGTATTAGGTTTCAAGGTACCAGCTTGCAAAATATTCGTTCCTGTATTGTGTTCCAAAATTGCTCAAACACATTCACTATCACAAGTGCCGAATCTGAAACGTTATTTTCTATCAGGGGCAACGTTTATGGCATTGACCCTAGTCTTCCATCACAAAGTGATTTAATTATCGATAATATTAATGTTTTACAAGTACAGATACAAAATGCGATAAAAGCATTTTTAGCGCCGTATAATATAGGTGATTGGACATCTCAAAAGTTTAGCTACATTAGCAAATCTAATGTTAATGGAGATACGTTAACCGCTACTTTAGTTGAATGTCAGAAAAAAATAATCAAAGGAGATGGTGGGCACTTAGATGATATTTGTCATAGCAAGGTGATTACTCAAAGTATCTCTGTATTACTTGATGATGTCACTGCAAACAATGGTTATGAAGACACCGGATATACTTATCAACAGTTAAAAGATGCAATTAACATTTATATTCAAACCTTAGAGCCAACGACTAGTATTTTCTTACTCATAAAATCACAAAGAAAGATATTAAGCGGGTTCAATTACGACAATAGCAATGACGAAATGACAGTGCTTTACAAAGAAGAAACAACTTATATGCAGGAAGTTGATGATCGTAAATATCTTGAAAAAACAGAACGATTATATGTAAATCGTGTGGTTTCTCTATCGACAATCAGTCAGTTTATCACACAGCCTTAAGGAAGGAACCTAATGAAATATAATCAACCGTTACAAGATGCACCAGTTCCTTTATGGCGACGTATTACCGCATTCATTAATATAGTTCTGTTAACTTTTTATACGTGCCTTCCTGGCACAGCAGCGGCTTATCAATTAATTTCTGATGGCTTTATTGCATCTGAAATAAACTCAAACCCGCAATTTCAGTTATCTACTAACTCCAATTATTTAGTTGAAAAATCGTATTATATTACGGATACAACCAGCACCAGCACACAAACCATTGCTTCGTTTCATCAAAAGTTACTAGATCATAGAAAATCATCATTACCAACGCCATTAATGATCCCAATTATCAATGGTGATATCACCATTATTATCCCTCATTACCCACTGGAAAAGCTCATTGGTGATAGCTTTGTACAAGCTAGGTTTATTCGCTCACAAATATTTAATCAATTAAATAGAAATCTATTAAATGACTCAACGGGGACTGAAGCACAACAGATTAATGCATTGTATAATCGCGCTTTTGATTTTAGTGCTGTATCAAATAAACGTTTTGGTGAGCAATTAACGCGAGCAGATATTAATACTTTTGGCCACGACTTTATTTGGCCAGAGTTACGTACCGTTAATAATCAAAAAATATTAGTACCTGTGGTTCATTTAACCGATGACACAATTGACGAGCAGTTAGTTGATAGCCATGTGGTTGAATTCAGTGGAACAGAAACACAGTTTAATAACATCACCATCGATAGCGGTACATTATTACTTCGACGAGGTACCTCACTCAATGTTGCTAGTAATTTAAATATTAATGAAGGCGCATTATTAAAATCAAGCCACGACTTGAACGTAGTAGTGGGTGGCACCTTGCAAATCCTATCGGGCCAAATTACGGCCCAAGACAATATGAAAATTATTGCAGGGCAATACGTACAAAAAACGGTTGTACATCGTTTTGCTACTCCTACCTCTCAAGGCACTCGTTTAGGTAAAATTGCAGATGTTAATAGTGTTACGGGTAATGTTTACATAGAATCAAGTGGTGATATACAGATACATAGCGGTACAGTCTCAGGTAATAATATTGAGTTGAATGCCGGTAATAACATTATTTTGACGTCACAGAAAACAACCTATACCAGCAGTGGTGTTGTTAACGGCTGGGACGAAAACGAATCGATAATTTCTCAACTTGGAAGTCAGTTAACTGCGAGTGATAATATTGCCTTATTAGCAGCAGGTGCTATTGAAATAAATGCATCAACGTTACATGCGGATAAGGGACACATAACGTTACTTGCTGAATTTGGAGTAAGCATCGGTGACAGCTTATCTATTAGCGAAAAACAAGCACATAAAAAATGGGGTAATAAAACAGAGGATGAATCTAGCTATGTAACTGTTGCTATGCGGTCAGTTCTTGATTCAGGAAAAAATATAACGATAACTACTACTAAGGGCGATATCACACTTAAGGCGGTTGATATCAAAAGTGTAGAAGGTACAAGTGCAATTGCAACATCAGGAGCCGTTAACCTGTTGATGTCAGTTGAGAATGACCATTATAATTATAGTTCTGTAAAAGAGTCTCTGTTTACTATTAAAACTGTTGATAGAGGGCACCGTTTTGAAACCCCTGTTTATAACTCAATTGTCGGAGGCTTTCAAACGGAAGCGCTTTATGGCGTTAATGTAGAATATGAAGGAGATGCAACATTAACTCTTGATCAACAAGTATCTGCATTAAGCGAGTTTGAAGGGTTAGAATGGCTAGCCTATATAAGAACAGATAATCCTGATATAAATTGGACTTCCGTAGATTTAGAATACGAAGAATGGGATAAAACCAGTAAGTCGTTAAGCCCTGCGGCAATGGCTGTTATTTCAATTGCTGTTGCGATTGCCACTAGCGGTGCCTCTGCAGGGTGGGCAGAAGTGATTACTGGTAGTACTACTGGTACGTTAAACGCTTCTATTGCTGCCGGTATGTCATCAATCGTTAGCCAAGCAACGGTCGCTGTTGCTAATGGTGCTGTTAATGGAGATATTGGAGGCGCGCTAGAAGACTTAGCATCAAGTGAGTTTATAAAGAGTGTTGCCATTGCTATGGTAACTGCTGGAGCTATGGCTGAACTCGATTCAGAGTTTTTTACTAATACTCCAACAGAGGCTGAAGTTCTCAATGCTGCATCAGCTGAAGGTTTTACCGATATTGCAATAAATGGCCCTGAGTTCCTCCAATTTCAAGATAAATTGAGGCAACTTACTCTGACTCAACAAGCGTCACAAGCGTTGGTTAATTCTACTGTATCAGCAGGTGTACAAACGATAGTTTATGGGGAAGGGTTTGATGAGTTTGGTGATGCGTTTATTACGTCGCTCGGCCAAAATACAATAAATATTATAGGTAAAAACTTAGCCAATAAAATTGGTGATGCAGCAAAAGATAAAGATATTGTATTAGCGACTAAATATGTCGCACATGCAGCTTTAGGCTGCGTTTTAGGAGCCGCACAATCAGTTAATAACAATGGTAATAGTGATTTAACTGAATCAGATTGTATCAGTGGTGCTGGCGGGGCTGTTATTGGTGAGTTGGTTGCAGAAAAGCTAAGGCAAGATTTCTTTGATGATGCTAATCAATTAGCTAAAGGCAAGAAGTTGAGCGCCCAACAACTAGAAGTCATGTATAACGATTATAAAACTGATGGAGTAAACTTTGCGAGACTATCAGCCGCATTAGCAGCATTTTCACTTGGCGGGAATGTTGATATTGCCGCTGGGACAGCAGAAAATGCAGCTGAAAACAATGCTTTTTGGTTTCTGGTAATACCTGCTTTTATCGCCTTAGAAAAAGCATACACAGTATATGAATATGTGACCTGGGCTGACGAATTAGGCAAAGCGATTAAAGCCGATGATAAGGCGAAAATTGATGGCCTACTTAAAGACAAATTCGAAGATATTGCTTTTGATGCTACAATCGGTTTAATTCCTGGTGGTAAAGTTTTAGATAAAGTAATTGAAAAATTACGTAATACCTTTGGAAAAGATGCAGATTTTGACAAAGTTACCAATACAATCGAGCATTATAAAACTAGTGTTGACAGTGGGAAACCAACAACAATTGAGCTTCCAAACGCGCCCCGTATGGAACCAAAAATTGAACATCATATTGGAGGGCGAACACCTATTGCTCAATCAATACATACTAAGACAGCACAGACCGACGCTATTGATGGTGTTAAAAATGGAAGTATCGATTTAAATGCAAATGGAAATAGTATACGCAAAGGTAATTATGGTGAAATGTCGATTGATAATGATTTAGTTAATAGAGGATTTATCCCGTTACACGACAGAGTTGTAGATATTGATCTATCTGCCCCATCAGGAATAGATGGAATTTTTGAAAAAAATGGTATGTATTATATTGTAGAAACTAAGTGCTGTAGTGGAACCAAAAACTCATTATCAACAACAAAACTGGCTGATAATACATACCAAATGGATGAAGATTGGATTATAAAACGTATTAACAAATTATCTATTCCTAATGATATTAAACAAAAAATCAGATCAAACTATACACCCGTACTTGCTCGGGTAACTGAGAGTGGTACTCTTACTTATTCGAAAATTATTCACAACCCTGGAGCGAAGCCATCGATTCCTAGGGGCAAAGCCGCTATTGTTACAGGTATAAATGGAGGAGGTTAATTACCGTGCTTAGAGATTACCCAGATAGAGAAGATAAGCTAATTCGATTTCATGTTAATCGAATTGAATTACTATGTTTGGGGAAGGAGTCCCTCTCGAAGAACTTGGTTCGTGAAGATTTGATACCTGCAAACTTGTGGGGAGGGGTTGATATGGGAGTGGATATTTCGATATGTGAATATTCGCTTGGTTACCCCTTTTCAACAATAAAAACTAAAATTGAGGTAGCAATTGAAGATTACACTAAGACACTTAATGCTTCTAATACCTATGGCCTTAGTTCGTATAGTCTTTTACGCCTTGTATCAATGGCTATTTTAGTGGAAGTAGGAGACTATCACTGGGGGTTATTGGTCGATAAATGGCAGGAGTGTGGAGAGTATGGCAAGTTGATTGGTTTATTATTAAAGTACCGCTCACCTGCTGCATCGGCAAAGCATGAAACGTTTATTGATGAACGCTATGAAAAATTGCTTAATACGTTCGAGGTTGATGACCCTTTTGAATTAGAAAAACAATTAAAAGCCTATGTAAAGAAATGGTACGTTCGGCATAAAAGTCTTGAATGGTACAATTCTCACACTAGAGACGACATAATTGCATATTTTGGTTATTGGAGCTTTGAAACTGCCGCGGTAGCTAAAGTTAGGGGGATTGATTTAACAGGCACTACATTGGGTGAATACTTTCCTTATAGCTTTTTTGGTAGGGAAGAGCAGCCTTCAAAAGTAAAAGTAATAAAAACGGCAACTAATCCTAAGGAGCTAAGCCCAACGCGAATTGCATACCCTAAGCTGTCCAAACTCACTGTTGAAATTGGCACAACATGGATAAATGAAAGCAAAGAGAGACTCGGCCTTATTACACCAGATGAAGAGCTTGAATGCGTAGGAACTGTATATACAAGTACCGATGTTAATTTTAAAGATTTTGTACAAACTAGGCACAACACCTTATTAAAAAAAATGCCTTGGTATAAGTTGGTCGATGATTCAAAAGTACGTAAATTACCCATTGGTGATGTAAATGAACAACTTATGCAAGGCGTTTGGCAAGGTGATTCTGATCCTACTTCATATTTGGTTTACGCTTTAGCATTTGACAAATATTTTATGGGACTAACATTCACTTTTATGACTAAAGACCAACAAAAATATGTACCTATAATAGAAAGCTTATTGGCATCTATTCGTTATGAATAGTTCGTTTAAAATTTTTCTATTTATTTCAAAATGAAAAATGTATTTCTACTAATTTTATTGTCTTCAATTACCTCGTGTAGTTCTCATTATTCGTCCTTAGAAGATAGCGGTAGAAGTTATGGGTATTCAGAAATGCAAATTGAAACTGATATATACTCGTTATTTTATCAGGGCAGCGGAACAAATACCTTGGAAGAAGTCGAAAAGTATTGGTTTTTACGTGCTTCAGAATTATGTAATAAGGAATTTGAAATAATTGAAAAGTATCAAGCCCCCTTACATGGAAAGGTTTCTATTTTTATTAATGGAATACGTACCAATATTAAGACAAAGCGACCACGTATAAATGGCAGAATAAAATGCAGTAAATAAAATGCAGTAAATAAAAGGGCCTGAGCTGACCTAAGTGATTTTTACTGAGATAAATAGTGTCTTCAGTAGGCTGTTATTATGCCAAGAAACCAACAGTTTCACTAGCCGGAGTGGCAGGGCATGTTATCCAGCGGGGTAATAATCGCCAAGCCATTTTTGCTCGTGAAGATGACATGAAAGCCTATGTTACTTGGTGAAAGCAATATAGAAAAAAGTATAATGTAGTTATTCATGCATGGGTTTTGATAACGAAACATGTACATACTTTTTGTAGTTCCTCTACTCATTCAGCCATTTCACAAATGATGCAATCATTGGGGCGAATTTATGTGACGTCTTTCAACAGAGCTTACAAACATTCGGGTACATTATCGGAGGGGAGGTATCGTTCCTGCCAAGTGCAGAGTGTCTACAATTAGTCGCGTTATCAATGTATTGCTTTGGGCAAACAGGGCAGCTTAATTACAGCTTACCCTGTTTATGTGAGTATTAATTAAGATGAAAGAGACAAGCCGAAGTGATTTATATGTATATAAGGAAGTAACGATGATTAAAAAAATAACGGGTGCTTTATTATGTTTAGTAGTTTCTATTAATACGTATGCGTTAGATGCCCAAGCCAATGGGCAATGGATTAGTTTAGGTGTCCCTAATTATATTCATCAAGGCACTGATGGACGTTTGTTTCTAAATGGAGATGATCAAGGCAGCTGTGGGGGAGTTAAACCTACATACTTTAGAGTAGATCTCAATAAAGCTCACTCTAAAGAGTTTTATTCTCTTTTGCTTTTTATGACGGCTCAAAAAAAGCCTCTACTTTGTGCGGTAGAGAGCGGTTGTGGATCAACACAAGTATGGGGTAGTTACTGCCGAGGGGCATTGTAATATTAGAATGATAGAAAATGAGTAGGTGGTAAATTGAGGGTCTAACAGGAACTATGGAATGATTAACTTTTATAAAGGTATTGTAAAAATGACAAAAACTATCATGTTGACATTGCTTCTTGCGCTCAGTGGTAATGTATATGCAGGAGCTTTAGCAAACGGTGGTGAGGTACTTGAGCTTTTATCTGTATCAACATTAGTTGGCCCTGGTAATACTCATCTAGATGAGGCTTTTATGGTAAAAATTGGTGGTTATGGTTTATGTGCAGGGAAGTATATAAAATTTCAAACAAATGTGAATTCGTCTTTAGCTTTGAGTCGAAGCTTCTCAATGTTAACAGCAGCATATATTTCTGGCCAAAAGGTAGCAATTCATGGTGCCTATAATAACAGTAATTGTGATTTAGGTAGCCAAGTTAGGTTTATTAAAACCTTGTAGAAACGTTTAGTTAGGCATCTGGAATAATTGAAATTGAAATTGAATTTGAATTTAAAGGAATAATCATGAAGAAAATAATAATGGCCATAGTGCTTTGCTTTGTTGTCAGTGATGTTAGCGCCAAAGCCGTGTGGACCGATAATAATTGGCGTGGTGCGGGTGTTGGTGTAGAGAATGTTTACCTTCAATGGAATCAACATTGGGTACAATTTTATGGTAGTGATGGTAAATCATATGTTTACTATTGGGGTGTTGAGGAAGTGCCAAATGAAAAAGCGAAGATGTTTTTTTCTATGTTACTGACCGCCTTTTCCGCTGATAAGAAAGTTAGTATTGCTTTCAATGATGTAACTATTGCAGGCGGGCATCATTCCTTTACCTTTCTAAATTTACATAATTAGCGGTGCACTATATCAATGCAAAAAATATTTATTATGTTCATATTATTAATGGTAACTCATAATACAATGGCAGCTGCCTCTTGTGGGTTAAAGGATACTGTTGCCGTCACTGGTCATAATGGAGGTAACCCGCAATTAGAAAGAGTATTAATGAGAGGTAATGCTTGGTTGTCAACGGCAGGAAGTGGAGCAAGTTGGCAGCAAGTAACAATACAGTTATGTTTAGGTGAGGCCTGCAATAATAAGCGGGTTGATAGACAAATTGCACAAATTACGACTGCAAATGCAATGGGGAAAAGTATTTGGTTGTATATTTACGGACTGGATAGTTGTAATGAGTTGCTTAATTATTCTCCCTCTCATAGTGTTGTACAGTTAGAGATTCACTAAAAGTGGTGTCAAGTATGTGTTCTGCACTTCCTTAAGGGAATAATATGAAAAAATCATTTGAGATTTTAAAATTAACTATTATGGAGTACAAATGAAAAATATACTACTAATCCTCACTACAATTGCAATAATCACTATGAGTATAGCCGCACATTCTTCCGCCTCTTGGTATGTAGGGAAAGTTGCTAGAGTGGCGTTGTCAGCTGCTGATGGTAGTTTTATTGTTACATTCAAAAATGCAGCCCTTGATGATTGTCAATTTAAATATGCTAACTTTAACGGCAGTTCATTGGGAGAGCAACGCATGAAGCATGCATATTCAATGGCTATAACTAGTTTAACTACCGGTGTAGATATGGGGATAGTTATTGATAAAGCAAAAAATGGCCCTGGTGGAGCGTGTGATGCCTATGGTATGACGGCTGATTTAAGGGCTAATTAATTAAAAGACATATAAGTAGCAGAGCCACTTTAAGTATAAGAAAATGGTATTTTAAATTGATATTTATAGAGGTTCATTGCAGATAAATGATATTTGTTGATAAAAAAAGTTTATTACTGATGCTTACTTTATTGAGCTTAACTGCTTGTGCCTCACAATACGCACCGTTAACCGCTAACTCAAAATATGCTGGTGGTTATCAAGAGTTATTGCTTGATGAAGGAGTAACTAATAGTGCTGATAAAAGTTCTGATGTAACGCTAAAACGCTATTTACTGACTTATCAAGGTACCACCAGTGACACTTCAGAACGTATTTCGGGCTTTTGGAAAAAACGTGCCAATGAACTTTGCCCGAAAGGATATAAAGTTGAAAGTCATCATCAAACGATTGTTTATGGCACTATACGCTCGCCAGTAAATGGGCGAATGGAAAACTTAGGCACTCAACAACCTATTGAACGCGGTGTTATTCAATGCCTGAATTAAAGTTATACCCCAGTGTTATTTACAATTGTTCGGTAACAAAAGTTAACTAAAAGGATTTTTAATGAAAAAATTAGTATTACTAATATCTTTAGTATCACCAGTAGCATTTGGTGGTGTACATTGTACAGAAAAAATAACACGCGTAATTTTACATAAAAACAGTAATGTTTATTTCTCAACAGATACAACTTGTAATAGTTGGTGTCAAATTAAGTGGACTGGCGAGGGGGACAAAGATCGAGCGTTCAGTACACTTTTGACGGCTAAAACGGCGAACAAGCCCATTGTATTTTATTGGGAGAACTTGAATTCATGCAGTGAAAAAAATCCAACATATCAGTCTCCCGATTATTTTTCATTTTAGGGATCTATCAATACACCCTGAGGTGGACAGTTATTTAGCAGATTACGCTGAACATTTAGCAGTTACATTAACTAATACTACAATGCTTTGAGGCTGTATTCTGGCATAAACTATTGTTCACCAATAGAATATGAAGCTATTGCAGAATGAAAATAAAGGTGTCTACTTTTTATGGGTAACACCACATTAGAAATTGTTGAATAGAGGAGATCTATAAGCTGTTAAACAAGGGCAAAATATAGTTGGCTATTTTCGTTCTTTGATATTTTAGTAAACTATTACTTACCCGTTATTTTTAAATTGTAGCTTCATAATCAAGGATGTTTTATATATGTATAAAAAGATCATTTTTATTGTACTAATTTTGAATTGTACTGTTGTTTCAGCAGGCCCTAGTTGGTATCAGGGAACTATAAATAGAGTTTGGGCAAATGGTCAAGATGGTTCTTTTATCATTACTTTTAATAGTGATTCAAGCCTAAATGGTTGTAAATATGAATACATATATTTTCATAGTAAAGATTTACAGCCGGAAAAATTGAAAAGCACTTTTTCTTTAGCCATATCTGCTTTTCATACAGGCAGCACCGTTGGTGTTGTAATAAATAAAGGTGCTGATGGGGAAATTTGTTATGCATCCAGTGCTGATTTACGTAAGTAAAATTATAAAAAAATAAGGGTAAGTATCACGCAGCCGACATCTTATTCGGGTATTTAACGAAGGGGAGGCCAACTTATATTGCAACTTACTTTAAATACTACATAAATGTTACCTAATATTTACTTTGAATTAAACTATAGAGGAATAGAGGAATAGAGGAATATGAAATTTAAAAGCGTGTTTGTAACTGGTTTACTACTGGTTAGCACTGCAAGTCGAGCAGACTTTCACTGTACTGTTGATGTAAAGAAGGTCTTGATTTATAACAACGGAGAAATAAATATATTGCACGCAGGGCGTAACGATTATACGGTAATTTGTAATTTAAAAAATGAACTTAATGGGGTTAGTGTTACCACTTGCGCAATGTGGACCAGCATGTTGCAAAGCATTAAAAAGGCTAAGAGTAAGGCTATTTTTTATTATCCTGGAGATGGAACTTGTGCAAGCATAGCTACATATAGAGCAGCACCAACACCAGTATATATCGGGGATGTTTAATACTTATTTCACGTTAAATTATGGTTGATTGCAATTATGAGCAATATAGAACAGCTTTTATCTTGTTGTTATTGTAGTGGGTAAGTGAAGTTCCCCAGCTTTAACTGACACCTTCTATAGTTAGATTATGTCTAATATTGAGGTGACCCATGACTAAGAAATAAACCCAAGCTAATACTGAAGAGATTCGAAAAGAAACTGTTCGTCGAGCTGAGCAAAAAGGTAAAGTTGCGGCCTCTGTTGGTCGTTCAACTTTAGGAGTTAATTATGGATATTGATTAGGATAAAATAGATGAAGCTGCTTTAGCTTTGATGTATCTCACATTGCATGATCACTTTCGAGCATGGAAACAAATTGACTGGGAAGTAACTAATAGGTTAAACGAAAAAGGTTTAATTTGTGATCCTGTTGGTAAAGCCAAATCTGTTGTTTTGACAGACGAAGGGCTTAAGTAGTCTGAAGCGTTATTTAATAAGTTATTTGCCAAAAAGCATATAGTAGATTGAACTCTGTCACACTTTAAAGTGTGACAAAAGCAAAAGCTACTCTAAGGCGCTCTGGGGGCGTTTCCGCCATAGAGTATATGGTCTAAAAATGATTTTCTACCAAGCTTTGGGGCACAAAGCGAGATAGGTGATATGCAATAGACCAGACTAAATACTTCCCTAAATTGTCTGCTTAATATCTTACCTGTCAAATACAACTGTAAATTTAGTTTGAAAGTTACACAGCTTAGCTCTAAATTAAAGCTCACACCTCTTGTGAATCTTTTTAATAAACAGCAGGATAAAAATAAATTGTATTTTTTTGTTTATTATTGTATTTTTAGCTAAATATCACTAAATTCTTAGTTTTGTTCTTTACTTATAAAGCTAAAAAAATTGAGATGACCTCTACCCAATAGGGGATTTAGAAATAAATGGACAATTAAATGTTAAGGATAACAGAACTAAGAGCCACCCTTAGTTTTAACGTACTAGTGTGTAAATTTCCCCAGCCCTTATTGCCCTTTTATATAAATACATGAAAAATTCGGCAATGAAAAGTTCAATGCTAATGCCATCGCTCTTGTAAAGCAGAACAATTGGTAAGCTATGCCTCACTTAAAGTTATAGCCATTTATTTCTTAGTCGTTTATTTCGGCGTTATACCCCAGTGTTATTTGCAATTGTTCGGTAACACAATCTAACTAAAAGGATTTTTAATGAAAAAATTAGTGTTACTACTATTGTTGGTTTTATCACCATCTGTTTTTGCTTCTACTACAAATTGTCAGAATTTGTATGTTGGTAGGATTTGGATTGAGAAAGGGATTGGATTAAGGGCTTTTGTCTATTTAAATGCAGTTGGTGATAATTCAGGTTCATATTGGAGTTATTTTAACGGTTGGAGTGCGGATGAAAGGAAGGAGGTTTTATCAATATTAATGATGGCTAAAGCCTCTCAGCATAGAGTTAATGTTGTGACTGAAAATAGTGATAAGTGTGGTTTAAAAGCTGGAGGTACTCAAACAAAAGCTTTGTATTTAGCAACTAATCCATAAATATACAAGAAAACTAACAGGACAAAAAACAGTTGGTTTTTCTCCTTAGTCACTTATTATAACCAACTATTTTTCGCCCATTATTTGGACGATGGTCAACTAATGATGCACATGAAAAAATTAATCACCATTATGCTCGGAGTATTTGTTTCTTTTAATACATTGGCTGCGGCTGGTTGGTCAGGAAAATCAACTATTACGGGGATATATGCTCTTGATGGTGAGAAAGTATTAATAAAGCTTTCTAGTTTTACCAATTCTGCTGGGTGCGATATAAATAGTAGTGGCGATGTAATTATTAACTCTAGCACTCATAAAAATTGGTTTGCTATGGCTTTGTCAGCCTACGCAGCATCTAAACCAGTAGATTTTTATGTAAACGGTAAATGTACGCGTGTCTGGGCCAATACTTCATACGCAAATGTTGGACATATGCGGCTTAGATAAAATATACAATACATTTAAATGGGGGGGCGCATTTTATCGGGGGAAGGTCAAGTCCATGTCATTTATTATAAGGAGTTAGTGTCGATGAATAAATTAGTTATGTTTGTATTGTTAATAGTTACTAGTGTTACGGCAAATGCAGGGAGTTATTCCAGTTGGGCTGTGCCAACTCATGTAGAAATAGTTAGTGGTGGAGTGTTGATTCATGGAGCCTTTGGAGATCCAAATAATTGTGGTCAGCCCAATTACATCTATATCAGTGAATCTGATAGTCGATACGACTCAGTACTTTCAATGTCTCTTGCGGCTCTTATGGGGAAAAGAGAAATGAGGCTCTATTCGTCTATGTGTACTTCAGTGAAATTTCATTGGTCAGGAGTTGTAATCAATCAAAATACAAGTGGTCAAGCTGTGTATATTCGCTAACCTCTCCTAATAAGGCACTCAAAAGGACAAATATCAGTTAGTTTTTGCTTATTCGTCGCTTATTTTAACCAACGATTATTTGCCTGTAAGCAGAACGTTAACTACTAGTGTTACCCATAAGAAAGGATAATAAAATGAAAAAACTGTTGATGTCAATTTTTACATTAATGTGGAGCTCTAATTTGGTATGTGCAAATGAAACAAGTATTCAAACAACAATATCAACTATTCAAGCTTATCCAGAGTATGGGAATGGGGATGTAATATTTAAAATCAGTGCATCTAGTGACATATGTAAAGGTTATTGGTTATCTCCAGCTACACCTGGTTTTGAGGCTAATTTAAGTTTATTACTTTCTGCTTATCACTCATCTGCAAAAGTTCATATATATGGGTTAACTGAACAAAGTAACAAGTGGGCAGGCTCAGGAACTCACCATTGTAAGCTTTATAGTATTAGACTGGCTAAATAGTTAACAAACATGAACGAGTTATTCTGCAAGCTCGTTAGACTTTAACCCTAACAATGGAAATTTTTTATGAAAAATGTACTTAATTATCTCCTTCTTATTTTCTGTATCTTACTAATTCCAATTACTTATGCTGCAGAATATGAGAAATCAATTCGAACGAAGGTAACTTGGGTGGGGGCTTATCATTCTAGCTCTGCGAGTGGTGATGTTTTAATAAGGGTTGAGAAGCCTTCAGAAAACTGCAGCGCAGGTTATTTATTATTAGAAGGCACATTGGGACTGAACTCAAGCTTAAGCATTGCAATGTCAGCATTTCATTCTAATTCAAATGTTGAGATTCATGCATATACGGCTAAAGCGTGGCGGGGTTCAGGTAGCTCAAAATGGTGCATTGTAGAAGGTATACATTTAGTTAAGTAAATAAAGTTTAAGCAAATCAATCAGGACAACGATCTTCCCCCGTTTTAACTAGGAAAACTTATGCATCGAATTTTATTTTTATTTTTATTCTCATCATTAACACATGGAGCAGCAGGTGATCATGGTACAACAAATAAGGATGTAATAAGTGAGTTAAAAGTTCAGATATATCAAGGTAAAGCGTATTATTACTTTTCACCGTCTAGAGGATACTGGGAGATGCAAGGTTGTAAAAATACAAAATATGCTTATGTTGTTGAATCTGATATTACTAAATCTATATTGTCTGTTGGCCTAACTGCGCGCACGACGCAAACACCAGTTAACTTTATTGGTATTTGCGGAAGTGATAAAGGAGATATGACGTATCTGCAAATTACAAACATTGTAATGTAGCTAAGTCACTCAAAAGGAGAAATAACAGTTGGTTTTTCTCCTTCAACGCGTATTTACCCTACAATTTTTGCCTCTTAACGAGGCGTTTATTACTTAGAGGATTTCAATGATTCGTTTTATTTTAGGTGTTACATTTACTGTTGCGAGTTTCATGGTGAATGCTGAGTGTGCATCAACAGGCTGCACAGCTGTATATGTTGATAAATTATATGCAAACGCCGCCTCTGGCTTAATATATATTGGCACAAGTGGGGATG
>OJBB01000105.1_pt1 | contig 32285 bp, 29 predicted proteins | sample 1590401 | NCBI WGS metagenome assembly OJBB01 (sample SAMN05416789, study PRJEB24817) | seawater metagenome | isolation source: Sea water | place: Canada:Atlantic | collected 2013-07 | reverse complement strand
GGTGTGGTCTACAGAGGATTATGTCTTTTTAGAGGGGAAAATCCCTAGAACCCCACAATGGAACGATTGTGCTCGACTCATTTCAAATTGCATTATTTATTATAATTCCGCGTTACTATCGGCATTTTTACAAATCCAAGAGAGGAACGGTAGGCAAGATGTGGTTGATGTTATTTCTCGGCTTTCACCTGTTGCTTGGCAACACATTAATCTAAATGGGGAATATGCCTTTAATAAAGACCGCAAAGAAATCGACTTAGCTGGTTTACTTAGTGATGTAGAATCAATAAGTTAAAGAATGCCATCTGTTTGTATTTCTAATTCAAAAGGTACTGCGCATCAAAGTGCCATTAAAAATTGGAGGTGTTGATATTCTATATGCTTGATATATACAAGCTAACATTGATAGAAAACAGATAAGCTAACAAGTTTTTAGTCGAGCCATGAACTGTTCTATAATTGTTCTAATTGCAAAACTCTTCAATTTGGTTTGTTACTAGATTTAAAAATACTTTTCTATGCTCGATTTTAGTAAGTAGCAGCTTTTGGATGTCTTCAGGAACTTTTCTTTCTCCTGCATCTATTGCCATTAGTAATGGCTTGATATCAACTACAAGAAGACCTGCCGCCCTTGCTGCTCGAATGAACTTTAATCTCTTTAATGCACATAAGCCGTAAAGTGAATGGCCTGACTTAGTTTTTTCTTCGCAGTGTACTAAGTTCTCAAGAACATAATTTCTTACCGTATGGACAGATGTTTGTGCAGCTAGTGCCAGTTGAGAAATACTCAAAGGAAAATCCAACGCATCATCATCACTACTAATGAACTTATTGATGTCAGGTATCTCTGTCAAAAAACTGACTTCACCAACAGGAATGTTTTCAACCTTAGATTTAATCATGATTTAGCATGCTTCCAATTTGTGTTGTTAATGGAATGCCTTAAGATATCTTGATTACATTCAATCAATTGGCACTCCATTAACATTTCTGTAAGTACATTACCGTTAAATGATTACCCTGCGCAGCAAGATAGCTCTTTAACGTCTTTGCTAAAGGTTTGAGCGCATAACTTCAATCCTTCAACCATCGTCAAATACGGAAATAGTTGACCTGCCAATTCTTCGACTGTCATTTTATTATGAATAGCAAGAGCCGCACTTTGAATCAGTTCTCCGCCTTCATGGGCTAAAATTTGTGCGCCTATCAGTTTTCCCGTGGATTCTTCAGCTACCAACTTGATAAAACCATCCGTTTCAAAATTTGCTAAAGCTCTTGGTACGTTTTCCATATCAAGTACACGACTTATCGTATTTATTCCTACCGCTGAAGCTTGTACTTCGGTTAGACCTACCGTAGCAACTTGTGGGTCGGTGAATATAACAGCAGGCATGGTAGATAAGTCGAGTTGCGCATTTCCACCTGTCATATTAATTCCAGCCCTACTTCCGGCAGCAGCAGCAACATAAACAAATTGTGGCATATTGGAGCAATCTCCAGCGGCATAAATGTTAGCTGTTGATGTTTCCATCATACTATTAACAACAATGGCACCACTTTTATCTGTTTCAACACCAACATTTTCTAAACCAAGCTTTCCAGTATTTGCATGGCGACCCGTAGAGATAAGCAATTTTTCAGCGATTAATGTTCCTTCGTTAGTTTCCAATGAAAAACCATTGCTATCATAAGAAACATGACTTGCTTGCGTATTATTAAGTACCCTAATACCTTCTTTTTCAAAGCACTCTGCCAGTTTTTCACCTAATAACGGATCTTCAGCATATAAAAGGGTATGTCTGGCTAGAATTGTCACACGGCTACCTAAACGGGCATAAGCTTGCGCAATTTCCAGAGCAACAACGGAGGAGCCGATGACAACTAGACTACTCGGTAACTCTTCTGCAAATAAGGCTTCTGTTGATGTCCAATAAGGTGTATCAACTAAACCCTTAATTGGCGGAATGCTTGGTGTAGAGCCTGTTGCAATTAAAATGCGATCTGCAACCAGCTCTTCTTCACTACCATCAGACTTGTGAACTAGCAAGGTATTTTGATTTTTAAAACGTGCATAACCTTTAAGTAAAGATAGCGCGGGATTACTCTCTAAAATACGTTGATATTTAGCATCGCGTAGTTCTTCGACGCGAGCGTTTTGCTGATGTGCTAATAAGGAGCGGCTAAGTTGTGGCTGAATATTTTCTAAACCATCAAACGGGTTAGTACGTTGCTGATGCGCTAATTGCGCAGCACGGATCAATATTTTTGAAGGAACACAGCCGACATTTACACAGCAACCTCCGATTACATCGGCTCCTTCAATGATAGTAACTCTTGCTCCGCCTTCTGCTGCTTTAATCGCACTGGCAAAGGCCCCTGAACCACTACCAATAATGGCTACATGTAATTGTTCTGGCTGGATGTCATTTGACGAGCAACAACTATTCGTTGACATATTTTATTCCTCTAAAAAAGTTAAGCGGTACAAGTTTCATCATCACAGCGTTTATTCGCAGGAGAAACCATGTCCCAAATTGATACAGCAACCATTAGTCCTAGCCCCGTATAAGTAACGTATGAACTCCACCCGTACTGGAACCAAGGGTATAAAGAGAGTAAAACCAAAATGGGGCCAATTGAACCGATAAAACTACGGTACCATTGACGATGGCTAAACCAGCCTAAGATATTCATTGCCAGCGCTAATACTGCAAACAGTGGTAACAACGTATTGATAAATACCCCTTCCCACTGACTAAGAAATCCCATCCCAATTGCCGCACCAAGACTAGCTATCGCGGGAAAACACATGGCGCATCCCATTGCCGAAACAAGTGCACCTATAGAGCCTGCTTTATCTCCGATACGCGTAACTAGTTCTAAGGGGCTAAACATTACTTATTTTCACTTTTTAAATTTGAAGGGTAGCCAGCGTTGGTAGTCGCTGCAATTAATGCATTGATGTTGGTTTTAGTGTCATCAAAAGAAACAACAGCTAGCTTAGGCTTGTAGGTAACTTTCGCATTTTCAACGCCATCAACATTTTCTAATGACTTTTTAACTGTGATTGGACATGTCGCACAGTTCATCGTTGGCACTTCCAGTGTAACTGTTTTTACTTCAGCAAAAGCACCAAAACTAGAAAGTGAAAGCAGTGCGGTTAATAATAATTTTTTCATAATTAGCTCCAAATTTTAAAATGTTATAAATTTCTTGATCTGTATATTAAGCAAACAAAAGTATCCAATAATTACTGGTCACTAAAATTGTCGCAACTATAGCGCTCAGCCAGAAAATGACTTTTCGTTGTTGCTGTTTCTTAGGAATTGCACAGGCCGTTCCCGGCTCACACTCTTCTACAGGACGGTAAATTTTCCAACCTGAGTAGCCAAACAACAACACTACAAATGCGATAAATAATGGCCTATAGGGTTCAAATGCAGTTAAATTACCAATCCATGAGCCACTTACCCCAAGTAATAACAGGAGCAAAGGACCTACACAGCATACGCCTGCGCCTAATGCTGCTATGATGCCTCCTATCATTGGAAGGTTTGATTTTTTTTGATTCATATAGATACCTCATTAAGTGATAATGCAAGTGTATTGCATGTACCTAAGTACGGAGTCAAGGGTGATTTATAAAAAATTTATCTTTGATAATCTGCTACGACAGATACGGGGAATAAGCTAACTTGAATTAAGGCGCAGAAGTAAAATTGGATATGCTGTTTTAGTGGGAAATGGTAGTTAAGTGAATCATTTACTTCGGTTGCAACGAATCAATTATTGGGCAGTGGCTATCGTCATCATTATTTTGGCATTGTCCTAAATGTTCTTCCAAAGCGTGTTCTAACAACAACAAGTCAGCCATCTTTTTTTGTACTGCGATCAGTTTTTTATTAGCTAATTCTTGTACTTTACTACATGGACTATCGTTTAACGCAAGTAACCCTTCAATCTCATTTAGCGTAAAACCTAATTCTTGAGAACGCTTGATAAAATGTATTCTATTTACCGTTTCTTTCGGGTAATGTCTATAGCCCTGCATAGGCTTTGGTGGTTGTTTAATTAAGCCTTTGCGTTCATAAAAGCGAATTGTTTCGACATTTACACTCAGTTCTTTAGCCAACATACTTATGGTTCGTTTAGACACGTTATCAATTACCTTACTGACTTTTTGTTTACTTACTTTATATCTAATTAAAGTGACCATCAATGAATACCAGTTTAAACATCGCTAATTGATTTTGTTTTTTCTTCTATTAAATAAGTAAAGTTACCGTTGTTACAACAATATTAAACCACAACAATGTATGGTTTATCCTTTTTCATTATCAAAGTCCAAATTAGTGTTATTACATGCAGTTCTACATGAGTACACCCTAAAGATACTGTTAATATATCACAGGCAATTACGTAATGACACCACTTAAATAAACCTATATGATATGACACCATCTAAATAGACCTAATTAGGCAAAAATGTTCATAAGAGCATATTTACGAGCATCAACTTCTGAGCAAGATGCAAATAGAGCAAAAAGCTCATTAAAAAAATTCGTTTCTGGCTTCAGCAAACGAATTGCTTCTTTTTATATAGAAAATAAATCTGGTAATTCTTTAGATAGACCAGAGCTAATTCGTTTATTGGATGAATCAGAGTCCGGTGATGTTTTGTTAGTTGAATCAATCGATCGTTTAACAAGGCTAAGCCCTGATGATTGGAAAACTCTTGTAGCCTCAATAAATGAAAAAGGAATTAGTGTTGTTAGTTTAGATCTACCAACCAGTCATTTAACATTTGGCAGTTTTCCAAGTGATGATTTTATGAGATCAATACTTAGTGCTATTAATAATATGCTGTTAGAAATATTAGCGGCCAGTGCATATAAAGAATATCGAGAACGTGAACGTAAGCAAAAAGAAGGTATTGTAAAAGCACAGCAAAAGGGACTTTATCACGGTCGTCAGCCTGATTTAGAGGCTCATGATAGGATTGCCTCGTTTACTGAAGCTGGATTTAGTATTAATAAAACGGCTGAAGCAGTTGGAGTTAGTCGAAGTACGGTAATTAGAGTTAGAAAAAAGCTTAAAAACTTAGACTAAGGTTAATTTCGAGGGGATGGGCGCAAAACCCCTTAGAGCAACCTGTCGGACCTAATTGCATCGTGATTTGAATTTGACAGGTTGAGTCCAGACTAATCCAGCTAAGAACATAAGTCTCGGAGCTAATCTAGCTTCTCTCGCTTTTTGAATTCTAGAACGTTGCCTGTTGCCCCCGTTGTTTCCACATCGATCATTAACTCAATATGCTTGCATTCTTCAGGCATATGTTCCCACATAGCAACGGTCATTTGGTGCATTCTCACGGCTTGAGACTTTAAGCGTTTTTTATAATCTCCAAGCTTTTCTTCTTTCTTCTCAATTTCTCTCTTAAGCTTTTTGATTTCTTTTTTAGCTTTGTCTAAGTCTTCCTTAGCCTTTATGTGGAGAGGGTGGCCGCGAACCACAGTATCGGACACATTGCTTACTCCATGAACACGATTTGCTTCAGCGCTTTCGATCAGCGCTTTTGTTTCTGGATAGCGCCTGGCCGATCCATTCGATAACCCCGCTTCTTTCTCAACATTAGAAACAACAATTTTAAGCTTGTTGGCTTTAAGCTTTTGTTTCAACTCTCTGTTAATCGGCTTTTGATGAACAAGCCGCGCCAATGCGTCTCTTAGCTGTCTTTCTGTTGAGCTTAACTCCGCCTTGTCTGTCATGCCTTACGCCTTCCTTGTCGTTTCGATAACCAAATTCAGCACATCTTCTGCAAATTCATACTTTTCATATTTAAATCCTAGATCATCCATGATCGCTTCCGCAGCTTTTACCTGCATAAAGTATTTGGTTGCAGAACTGGAGTTTAATTCATTGTTTTCTTTTAAAAACTCAACGTTTCTCATTGCGTCCATACGGGAGGATTCGGCATAAACAGCATTTTCAATAAAATCATATTCGCAGTCTACACATTCACTTAAATCAATATTGATACGCATTGAACATTGAGTATTAGTGCAATACATCCCAGGAGCAATAGCATGTAAATGTTCTTTACCGTTGGTCAACCGATCTATCCAGTAGTCAACCGATAGCTTGCGTTTGCTTACTCCATCTTCAAAATAACTTTCACCTTCGCGACTAATCTCAGCCGCTGCTGCTTGACCTTTACCTCCTGCGATACGCTTACCATTCGCCATTTTTTGATATATGCGAGCAAATATCTCAGCCTGTTGTGTGACTCGTTCTTTTTGTATTTCGCTGTAAAGTTTTTCAAATGAATAGGCATTTCGGGCATACCATCGCGTCATTGCCATCGACAAATGCGAAAATTGCTGCTTCAAGGCGGGGAAAGAACACAGCTCATAACCAATTAGGTAGTACGCGAGGGAGCGCCGTGTCTGGTGTGGCGAAAAGTGAAATTTATCACCCTGATTAAAAGATGTTTGGGTTGGGTCGGAGGTCTGTAAATGCCCCATATCTTCTGCTGTAAGTGTAAAATCAAATTTATCGCTGTTAAACCCCGTATTAATTTTAGTGTGTAATGCGCTCTTCCCTATAGGTTGGGGAAAAGCGATGTCCTTCAAGTTTGCAAACATTCGATGATTATTTTTCTTTGCAAATCTGTCGCGATAAGGCGTATTAATAGCATTTAATATATGGAAGGCTTTCCAACCCGTTTCCGTGGTTACAAACGTGTCATTTTTGGTTTGACTACTGATCGTAATTTTTGATTGGCGTGTAGTTAGAAAGTAAATGGTTTCCTTGCCAGTTTCGGACTCACATCCATTTTTATCGAAAGTCGTTCTTTGCGCACCGTAAACAGGACTCATTTTGTACAACTCGTCTACGCGCATTCCTGACAATGCCAAGCAAAGCCATGAGGCTTTTGTGTTCAAGCTTCTCAAATACTGTCTAAAACCAGCCCAGCCATAATAAGTGTTGCCAATGCGTGCTCTGAAGATACTAAGACATTCTCGTCGTATTTGAATGCGGGGTTGAATAGATGTGAATATTTGCATCCACCGTGGATCTTCACCTTTATCCGCTAAGGTTATTCCATTGTTGTCGAGCGCCTGGGTAAATCGTTCCCATGATTCTGCATAACCGCCATGAGGTTTATGGCTATAGCCGCTTCTAACCCTCAGAATTTTTCTTTTTACTTCATCGGAATAAAAGGAAATCATCTGCTCAACTGCTTGTTCGATTTCATCTCTTAATCCGTAGGCTTTTACGATATCTTCACTGTACCCTTTTAATGCCGCAAAATAGATTCGGGGGGGAATCACCACTTTTCCGTTTTGCGCATCAGAACTCATGTTGTACATCTTATGGGATTGATGTGAAAAATTGACCTTGAAAGGTAGCAGCCCTTTCAAGTGGACAAGACTATTCAACCCTATAAAACAATAGCTCCTAGAAATATCATACCATCCCTCAGTAACCAAAATTTCTAGATGCTCTTGATTCAATTCCTCAAATGAATTGATGCCACGTTTGATTAGTTGGGCAATATCCTTTCGAAGAGAGTTTTTTTTATTATTTATTGAAGCCAGTTCTATATGTTTAACAGAAAACCACATATCCGCTAATGCTACGCACTTCATTTGATTAAGCATGTGACGCTCTTTTTGATGAAGTACAATGACATTTTCTTCTTGCTCTGGCTCAATGTTAAAAATCAAGTTCGTGACCCCACTCCCTTTGTAGTCAGAATTTCTAAACGCCCATATATCCTCGCCAAACAAGATGGTCTTTTTTTGATCTTGATAGACCACCATTTTGTCTAACTCTTCCCAATCGCCTCGCAGTAGCGCAGGGAGAAGTTCCTGTTGCAAATAGTCGCCTCTATCACCAATTAAACGCATGGTATCTAAGGTTGAATCCATATCTTGTGAGTTTTCAAAAGACAGCATAGATATAGCCCTTATAAAAATTGGGTAATGGAAGATAACGAGTCGAAAAGTGGATAACGCCCTTTTTCTTCAAGCAAATCCTCAGCTTGTTCAACGGTCTCTAATGGGAGGCCGTCAAGGTTAGCTTGAAAGCGATTTATCTTTAATTGAATTACCGAAGCGCGTTCTGGGTATTGGTCAATGGCTTCACTTAACGCATCGAGAAAGCTCAATAGTTTATAAATAGCGTAGGGGTCATCAACGAGTTTGGCGCTTTTGCAAAAGACGCAAAGATCGTATTGATAGCAGGTAATATCTTGACCCTCTTCAATAATCCCTTTTTTTTCTGCGAACTTGCGTGCTGCATAATGCCAATCTTTCTCTGACAGCAAATCAATTTCCCCGCCGCAGCTAATGCCATTGGGGTTTGTAGGAGCATTACGTTGTTTCCAAACATCGTATTCTAAGACGGGAATTTCCAATTCTTTCTTAACCGATTCTATAGCTTCACTGCGGCTCTTGCCCTGGGCTATGTAGACTAACCCCATCATCCCTTGTGACATTTGCTTGTTGTTTGAGACAGGGTGGCCGTTGGGGTAATGTCTTTCAGTTGTTTCAATATTGTGCTGCAAAATTTTTCGGGCTGTCCACCCTTTTTCTTCAGCTTTATACTCTAAGTTAGAATGAGTAGTGCGAATCCTACTGGCGGTAATATTTATAAAGTAATCACCGCGACCAATGCCACACAATTTTAACAGAACTTCGCGAATCGGAACCTCACCTTCTGACCACTGATAAGTAACATATTTACCACCCAGCGGTAGTAAGAATGGATGCTTGGTTGTTGAACTCCCCCCACCAAAACCATAATTTTTTCTGGGTAAAGGGTTTCTGCTCGCAGCATAACGCTCAACCAATTGAAGAAAAGGTTTGTATTTAGCTGCAACAATAAACTCACCTTTAGAGCCATCAGCATATTTGAAAGAAACTGTCATCGCTCCATCGGAATCTTTCTCTGAATAATTAAGCGGTATAAGCGCGTTCCGCAATGAAACATCAGTCATACATGAAAGAGCAGCGTAAGCAATAGGCATTGCTCTTATTGTTACAACTTGCTTTTTAAGAACGGTGACTTTTGCTTCCATCGTGTATACACCATCATCTCGTTTAATCTTGTTAAACGTGGTCATCTTTTGATCTTTAACAATGTCGGCGTAGGTTTTTACTAGATGGTCGGTCAACTCAGCTCTGCTATCAGAAAGCAAATTTAGGTTCTTTGATAATTGGAATGAAGCTCCAGACACATCAACCTTGCCTTTATCACCTTCGCTATTGAGGAAATATATCAGAGTGTCATAAGGGTCTTCGCTGTAGGTTTTCGAGAGGAGTTCGAGTGCTCGAAGAAAGGTAATTCCGTCAGTTTCTCCAACAGTGTCGCGCTTATTGATGTCAGCGACAATAAACCCAGCTTCCTCATCTTTGGCTTCGGGGTGGGAGCTTTCTTCTAAGCCTGAAAATAACGCTTTTACGTCCTTTGATGCACGACCTTTGTAAGCGCGAACTTGAGCAACTTTTGATGTCCGACCATCTTTATTTGACGTAACCATTTTAATGGGGTGGCGAACCTGTCTAATCACTGTGTCGTTAAATGCAGTGTAATAGGCAAACAAAGTGTAAGCTGCCGACATGCATTGATTAAAAGGACTCGCTAAGCCTTCTGAAGCTGAACCATTTTTTCTCCCAAGTGTAATCGTGATGTCACGATTATCTATTCTTTCAACCACAATGTTTTCTAGGTATTGAGGTGGGGGCGATTCGGGGTTTTCTTCTTTAAACGCAATAAGTTGAGTTACCAAAGAGAAAAAGAGAAGCTGAGTGCGTCTAACTAGTGCATACCATTCGCTTGATGTATAAGGTAGTGTAGCAAAATCTGTTATCTCACCAGTAAAGCTCTTAAGCGTGGCTTGCATGTCTGACACATCAAAATCAAGCACTGGAAGCATCGAGTCGAGATTCATCTTTTTTTGAAGAGCTGAGGATTCCAACAAACCAAACTCTTCACCATTATGATACTGAAATTGGTATTTTTTAGGCTCACTAGCAATGTCAACTAAGCGCCGTAACTCACCTGAGTTACCAGCGTAATAAAGATATCCAGCCTGACTAAAAGGGTCGAACTTCTTAATGTCGCAAAATGCAATGTAAGTCTTTAAGGCGCTTAATTTAACTACTAGAGACCATGCATTGGTTTCATTTTTCTTCTCTTGATCAACCCATCTTTTTAGCTTTTGCATTCTTTCCAGTCGAGAGGGTTTAGCTAATGGTTTTTTGGGATCACACTGTTCATGACACCAATAAATAAAATTGTGTCTTGTGCTGTTTAGCACCCCTTCTGGCCGTATATCAACGATCAAATCTAATGAAGTAACATTTTTCTTAGTAATCGGCGGAGCGGGTGATTTATTTTGATTTCTCGATGCTGCTAATCGACTTTTTGCCATATCATCACCTCAGCGATTGTTGTGCGAATTGATTTTTACGCTGAGCGAATTCCAACCATGTTTTATTGTCATTCATGTAGTTAACGTATTTTTGAGTGGTAGAGGTGCTTTCATGCCCCATCAAATCAGCCAGCTCCTGTAACAAAGCCTCGAAGGGCTTACCTGTTTCCATATGTTTGCTGTACAGCCAGTCGGTTGCGAAAGTGGCTCGTAAGTCATGAGGGGCAAAATAAATATCAAGCCCACAGTGTGTCAAATCATTGCGGATAGTTTCCACATACTTTTGAATGGTGTTTGGAGCGTAGATATTGCCATTCGATTTAACGAATAAGTGGTTATGGCGAAGTAATCCTTTTTCAATAGCCTTCTTCCTCGCCTTACTTAACTTGTACTCGTACAACAGATCCATGACACTGGCTGGGATTTCAATTGTTCTGTTTTTTTTGAACTTGGTTAAGCAACCGTTAATATTCTCACCAATTTGCACCTTAACTACTTTAGCTTTTGGCTTGTCCACGACAGAGGCAGGAAATGTTATTAATTCCTCCAATCTCAATCCCGTTTCAGTTTTTAAGTACACCATTAGGGCTTTAGTGTCAGATGAATTTTCAATATCAAGGTGTTTATAAAGCTCTTGTTTTTCATCTTCACGAAGTGGGTTAAGCTCTCGAATATCAGCATCTTGAGGTTTTTTTATGTTCTTAAATGGTCTAGTGAGACCTGTGGTGTATACAATAATTTCCTTACTGTGACTGCGATTGAGATGTGAGAGCATTTCATGTTGTGCTCTGTTTCCTTTGTTGCTTATGCGAACAGTCTTTGCCTTAAACTCAAATGGTCGAAAGGTTTTGCTGATTGAAATGATCCGCTGGCGATGAAGGAAGATGAAGTAATTGACAACTTTCAAAACATAGTTAGAGGCTGTACTTGGAGAACCACCGACTTTTCCAGTTTCATCCTTGGTATAAAGGTTTTCCAATAAATAGTCTCGATATCTCACGATTGGACTTTCCTCTACCTTCTCGGTGCAGTCATATATTGTTAACGGAGGTTTTTCATCAACCAGAAGGCCAGTCCTTGGGTGTGTATGTTCGGGGATTTCCGTGCTCAACCACCGATAGAAGCTCAATAACGCAACTGCATGGGATTGAATCGTCTTATCGGAGGATATATCTGGATCTGCCAACAAAGAGTGAAGATATAGATTCACTGGCACCACATTGATACCATCGGGGTCTATTAAAATTGGAAGTTTATGAGCAAATGGTTTTGAGTTGTCCCTAACGTCATGGATGATCTCGCCACTGTCAGGGTGTGGCCTACTTATAAATGAGGGATATTTCTCCGTACTAATCCACATAAGACAATAGTCAAAGCCGAAGTCATCTGGAAACGACCTATTTTGTTCAATCACATTAACACCTAAATCATCCGTTATTCACACTGCTAAGCCTTCCCCCAGGGGGTTACGCGTTCATACATCTACTTTTTCAAGATATTTCTTAACCAATAGTAAAAATTGTAACCACCCCTCATCTCGACGTCTAATTTATACAACCTGAAACATTACAACATGTGATGTCTAAAGTATTTCCCAACTGTAAGCGCGTACAGTTGGACGAGAATGCCAAAATACCATGGCGCTGCATTTCAGCTTTGATTTGAAAAACGGGTACGCCCATTTTAATATCGAGTAACTTAGCTTCACGCGAGCGTGCAACCACGCAGCCGTCATTGTTGGACAGCACCACAACCGGCGTATCTTTTAAATCAGGACGAAACAGCTTCTCACAACTGGCGTAAAAGTTGTTGCAGTCCACCAAGGCAAATACAGGCATGGGATACTCACGACTTGCGGCGCATGTTTCGCACCACATTGGTGACCACACCAAACATCTCTAACTCTGTCCCTTCGGGAATATGGATGGGTTCATACGCCCGGTTTCTTGGGATCAGCTTGACGCACGGCCTCAGTTGAAGCTCCTTTACCGTGAGTTCACCATGGATGCCAGCGATGACAATGTCACCGTGTTCTGCTTGGACAGAGCGATCAACCACCAAAATATCATCTGGGTGAATCCCGGCATCAATCATTGAATCACCTTCAACACGCACAAAGAAGGTTGCAGCAGGTCGCTTGATGCACAGCTCGTTGAGGTCGAGCGTTTGCTCAACATAATCCTGCGCTGGTGAGGGAAAACCAGCAGACACACGTTCCATGAACAATGGGATACGAAGGCGCTTGGCTTTGATGAAGGCAAGTGCGCCGCTACGGCCTATCAGCGAGACACTCATGACGAACCTCGAAAAATTACAATTGATACTGTTTGTTTATACAGTATCTAATGCTATGCTGATTTCTACAAGTAAAATTGTAGGTAAAACTGTAGTTGTTCGAGTAAGACGTTGTGTTGTCGGTGATTTATTTTTTGTGTTGAAAAACTAGATGTGGGGGATCGCTCACCCTCGTCAAAGCCTGCAAGGCTTGGACATTACTGTTTCTGCCTACTGCTCTTGTTTCTGTTACTGATCCTGTTACTGCTACTGGTTAACGCATGGGTCAAGTAACCGTCAGACAAGGCTTGTTGAACCCTTTGCAAAGGGTTTAAAAACAGTTAGTAAAATTCTGCTTCGTATTGAATTTACAGGCTTAAAGCGAAGTCAGGAGCACCATTAAGATGCTCAGTCGAACTCAGTTCAAGCCTTTTGCAACCGTTTGAAAAGGGGTTGGCTAAGCCATACGTAAAGGGTATCGGTAAGGGTTACCTAAACGGTTTAGCTAAGGCTTTCTGAAAGGCTTAGTCAAAGCCTTTATACATAGGTTCACCCCAGTAGAAAGATCAAAAAAACGCTGAGGTATCCAAGGTGCATTTTGTACAACCTGTGGCACAGTGAAATAACCCAAAGCGAACAATAGAATTGAAGAGGAACCATCAATGACAAGAGCCCCTGCGCCATTTCCGATAGAGCGCCTCGCGGATATCCCAGAAAGACCAGAAGATTTTAGATTGCTGGAGCGTATTCCATTAACGCGTGAGCCGCAGTCCTGGCCACTTGAATTCTCTCCTTTGGTCGGTGATGAACAACCGATGTTGCTGCTCGATACAGAGACAACCGGACTGTCTGCCGATGACGAGTCCATTATTGAGCTTGGTATGGTTAAGGTGCTTTACAGCCCCTCTGCTAAGCGGATTGTGTCGATTGTTGATATGATCAGTTTGTATGAAGACCCCGGCAAGCCAATCCCTGAGCTGATTACCGAGTTAACCGGTATCACCGATGATATGGTGCAAGGCCAGCGCATTGATGATGCACTGGTAGCGAGTTGGTTATCCGATGATCCGCTGGTGGTCGCACACAATGCACAGTTTGATCGTCCTTTCTTTGAAAAGCGGTTTGCTGCATTAGGACATCTATCTTGGGCCTGTTCAGCCAGTGGCATAGATTGGAAGGCGCTGGGTTTTGAAAGTCGAAAGCTTGAGTACCTGTTGCTTCGCTTAGGTTGGTTCTATGAAGGACACCGAGCTGCAACCGATTGTTTGGCGATGGCCTGGTTGTTTCATTTGTTGCCCGAGTCCGTTGCAAACTTATTGTCTGAAGCAGACAGGCGAACTGTGTTAGTTCGTGCGTTTGGTGCGCCGTTTGACGTAAAGGACTATTTAAAAGAACGCGGTTACCGCTGGCATGACGGTGTGAAAGGTGCCAACAAACATTGGTGGCGCGAAATCAGCGAAGACGAGTTGCCGCAGGAACAAACTTACCTGGATGATTTGTACCATCGTGGCTCAGAACATGCCCACTATGACTACAAAGATGCTCGCAATCGATTTAAAGCTTTGTAGCTCTCTACAAGGTAAGCCTTGCATATTTGAAAACCTCTGGAAAATGGAAAGTGAACTTACGTTATACCCAAACTACTTGGTGTTGCAGCTAGGCGGCAAGTGAGCGAGTCCCCATGAGCATAGATCTTCTATGTGATTGGGGTGAGCGAATGCAGGTAACACCGCTGCGGCTGCAAGTAGGAAGGGTATATAACCAACAAGAGGAATCTTTCCATGTACCAAGACACCTACATTGAATACTGGGGCGAAATCTTCGTCTCTGCCCGCATCATAGAATTTGGCATCACGTTCGAGCGCTTTCTTAAAGATCCATGGAAGCACTTGATGTCCTGTGGCCAAGAGTCTGCCCCAGACGCGATTGCTGAAGGGATGCTGCCATTGCTACCAGCCCAGGCAGAAGTTGCTAGGCGCATTCGGGAGAGTGAGCAACGAACTGAATTAGCGAATACAGTTGTCAAAAATTCGGACATACATAGCTTATCGCTACATATCCTTAAACATACCGTAAGTTCATGAGACTCGACTTTATGAATCTGATTATGAAAGCCGATAGTTTGCTTGTGCTTGAATATTCACCTCTTTTGTTCGATTGAAGAATTTGCACCTTTGACTGAATTGGGGTTTCAGTATGGCGAATTTTATACTATCTTATGCCACTTAAACCCTTTTTGTTATGGTTAAGCCAAGTTAGACTGTGTTTCATCTTGGTTTGTTACCTAGCTTACGACCTAAATGGAGTCTTGCGTGGAAGATAGATGGTTATCCGTTGATGAGATTGCAGACTATCTCGGAATAAAGCGTGACACAGTCTACAAGTGGATTGCTGAGAAAGGTATGCCTGCTCACAAAATAGGACGCCTTTGGAAGTTTAAAAAGGATGAAGTCGATGGCTGGGTACGCGAAGGCAAAGCTGGCGAAAGCAATGACTAAAAATAAAGAACATATAGGAGTGGATAAATGAAAACAGTTCGTAATGCCTGCCAGTTGCAACCGAAAGCTTTAGAGATAAATGTTGGCGATCAAATTGAACAGCTTGACCAAATTATCAATGATACTAATGGACATGAGTATTTTAAAAAGACTTTTATTACAGACGGATTTAAAACTCTTCTCTCAAAAGGGATTGCGCGTCTAGCTGGTAAGTCTAACGATACAGTGTTTCATCTTAAGCAGGCTATGGGTGGCGGTAAAACGCACTTGATGGTTGGCTTTGGTTTGCTTGCAAAGGATTCGTCTCTCAGAAATGCCCATATCGGAGCGATGCCGTACCAATCAGATTTTACTTCATCAAAAATTGCAGCATTCAATGGACGAAATAACCCCCACACTTATTTTTGGGGGGAGATTGCTCGCCAGCTAGGTAGAGAAGGTGTATTTAAAGAATATTGGGAATCAGGTGCCAAAGCTCCAGATGAACAAGCATGGGTAACTTTATTTGAGGGGGATGAGCCGATACTTATTCTTCTTGATGAAATGCCTCCTTATTTTCATTACTACAGCACTCAGGTGCTTGGTCAAGGAACTATCGCAGACGTCGTAACACGTGCATTTTCAAACATGCTAACAGCTGCGCAAAAGAAAAAGAACGTATGTATCGTAGTGTCGGATTTGGAGGCTGCATACGATACTGGTGGCAAGCTGATTCAACGAGCTTTAGATGATGCTACACAAGAGCTTGGGCGTGCAGAAGTTTCAATTACGCCTGTAAATCTGGAATCAAATGAAATTTATGAAATTCTAAGGCCTGTTGATCTTTCGTGATTAGTTTTTGACCGGCATGGTAAAGAGTTATAATTTGCTTCGCCAAAAGTAAAAGAACAACTCACTACCATGCCGAGACTAATGCTAACTGATCAGCGGTGGCAAAAGCTACTTCAAGTAATGAAGAGCACAGGCCGCATTTATAACAAACCAGAACACAGAATGACCTTTGAAGGGATACTTTACCGGTTGAGAACCGGTATCCCGTGGCGAGATTTACCCACAGAGTTTGGAGGCTGGAGTACCATCTATCGACGCTTCAATTTATGGTCGAAGAAAGGTTTATTAAATAATTTATTCAATGAGTTAGCAAAACTGGCTGATTATGACTGGGTCTTTGCTGATGGTTCGATTGTCAAAGCTCATCAGCATAGTACAGGTGCTGCGACTTCAGACAATGAGTGCATAGGAAAGAGCCGTGGTGGCAATTCGACAAAAATCCATTTAGCCGTGGATAGTGGGGGGCTTCCCATTTATTTTGAGCTATCAGAAGGCCAGAGAAATGACATTGCTCGTGCTCAAAGTTTGGTTGACCACTTACAGGAAGTAAATATTTTCGTAGGCGACAAAGGCTACGATAGTGATGCATTAAGGGAATATATTGAAGCCAGAGGCGGTATTTCAGTCATACCAAAACGTAATTATGGCCAAGATATAGACAAAGAGAGTGTCGACTGGTGTCTTTATAAATATCGACACTTAGTTGAAAATGCCTTTGCTCGAATAAAGCATTATCGTTCAGTATCAACTAGATATGAAAAGTTAGCGAGAAACTATGCCAGTATGGTATCACTGGCATTTTCAATGATGTGGCTGCCGATGTATTGCTGAGCGAAATGTGTACAGCAAAGATCAACAGGCCTTAAGGAAGCGCTTGTTTTTAGCTCTGCCTGATAAAAGTGAAATTTCTGAGATCGCCTCTGTTTACGCAACAAGACTTGCTGAGGCAGCTAAAGCCAAAACTGTTGAACGAAGTGCTGAAGCTTTAGCAAATGACATTGAATCAACATATCCTTTCCATCCTAGCTTCAAAAGCATAGTTGCGCTCTTCAAAGAGAATGAAAAATTCAAACAAACGCGCGGTTTGATGGAGTTAGTTTCCCGATTGTTGAAATCCGTTTGGGAAAGCGATGAGGAAGTATATTTAATCGGCGCTCAACACTTTGATCTTTCAATCCACGATGTTAGAGAAAAATTGGCTGAAATATCAGAGATGCGGGATGTTATCGCACGCGATCTTTGGGATTCAACCGATAGTGCACATGCACAAATTATTGATTTAAATAGCAGCAACCACTATGCCAAGCAAGTGGGTACAATTTTGCTAACGGCAAGCCTATCAACAGCTGTTAATTCGGTTAAAGGTTTAACTGAGAGCGAAATGCTTGAGTGCTTGATTGATCCTAATCATCAAGGGAGCGATTACAGAGCTGCATTTGCAGAATTAGCCAAATCAGCATGGTATCTACATCAAACTCAAGAAGGCCGAAATTATTTTAGCCATCAAGAAAACCTAACCAAGAAGCTTCAAGGTTATGCAGATAAAGCCCCAGAGAATAAAGTCCGGGAGTTGATTAGTTTCCGCCTCGAAGAAATGTACCGCCCAGTTACAAAAGAGGCTTACGATAAAGTGCTGCCACTTCCAGAAATGGATGATGCAGAAGCAGCATTGAAGTCCTCAAGAGCACTATTAATCATAAGTCCAGATGGAAAAAATCCACCAGGGGTTGTAGCAAATTTCTTTAGAAACTTGATTAATAAAAACAATATTCTTGTTTTAACTGGTGATAAGTCTTCAATTGCAAGTATTGAAAAAGCAGCACGGCATGTTTACGCAGTTACTAAGGCCGATAACGAAATTCCAACCTCTCATCCTCAACGCAAAGAGCTTGATGAAAAGAAAGCTCAGTATGAGCAGGACTTTCAAACTACAGTTCTTACAGTTTTCGATAAAGTATTGTTCCCTGGCAATGGTGGTGGGCAAGATTTGCTGCGTTCCAAGGCGTTAGATAGCACCTACCCATCAAATGAGTCTTACAATGGTGAGCGACAAATAATCAAGACGTTGACGTCAGATCCAATCAAACTATATACGCAAATCACAGAAAACTTTGATGCGTTGAGAGCAAGATCTGAGTCGTTGTTATTTGGATCTCAGGATGAAGCTCGTAAAACCGATTTGCTCGATAAAATGAAGCAAAAGACACAGATGCCATGGCTACCTAGCAAAGGTTTTGAGCAACTTTCAATAGAAGCTTATCAGAGAGGTGTTTGGGAAGATCTTGGAAATGGATATATCACCAAAAAGCCTAAGCCAAAAACAACAGAAGTGATTGTAAGTGAGGACTCATCACCTGATGATTCTGGAACTGTACGTTTGAAGATCGATGTTGCCAATGCAGGAAACAGCCCACGGATACATTATGCAGAGGATAGTGAAGTTTCAGAAAATAGTCCCGTTTTAGGGGAAAATATTCTGGCAACCAAAGCTTTGCGTGTTCAATTCCTTGCCGTTGATCCAACTGGAAAAAATCTCACAGGGACTCCTACGACATGGAAAAATCGACTAACCATTCGCAATCGGTTTGATGAAATTGCTAGAACAGTAGAGTTGTTTGTAGCCCCAAAAGGAAACATAAAGTTCACCCTTGATGGCTCAGAAGCCAGAAATGGTGAGTCATACAATGGACCTATTCAGTTATCCGATCAGGAAACTACGGTTTATGTTTTTGCTGAATGTGACGGATTAGAAGAGAAGCGTAACTTCACTTTTGCGGAATCAGGTTCTAAAGAGATCCCCATTGTAAAAGACAAGCCCGCGATCTTAGTGAGTCCATCTCCAAAACGAATGGACAGCTCAACTAAAACCTATGAAGGCCTAAAAATTGCGCAGGAAAAGGGCATAGAGTTTGAGCAAGTAAGTCTAATGGTTGGGTCTGCTCCAAAAGTGATTCATTTATCTTTGGGTGAGATGAAAATAAGCGCTCAATTTGTTGAAACGGCTTTGGCTCATTTGCAAAGTATTCTTAGTCCTGAAGCACCTGTAGTGATGACTTTTAAAAAAGCATATACAAAAACAGGTCATGATTTGGAGCAATTTGCCAAGCAATTAGGAATTGAAATTGGAACCGGTGAGGTCGAGCAACGATGAGTAAAACAGTTGACTTCGGTGCACCGCCTGATTTTGGCATGCATCACTTTTATGTCGAGATCCCCGCTGCTCCTCGTGATGCAGTTGTTATTTACGAGGACTATGGCTTCGATGGTGACGAATCTCGTCGTGAGACAGTAGAGCGACGTCTGATTTTGGCAAGAGAGTTATGGACCAAAATTCGTGACGATGCACGCAGGGACTTCAATAGTCGTTTAAAAGTTAAAAAGCAGAGCGCTGGCTCTTGGTCTACTGGACGAGTTAAGTTGGATAGATTTTTAGGACGCGAATTGTGTGTACTTGGTTGGGCTGCGGAACACGCAACGCCAGACGAGTGCTCAGTAATTTGTCAAAAATGGCTTGCTATGCGTCCAGAAGAACGTTGGTGGCTTTATAGTAAGACTGCCGCTGAAGCCGGAAAGCACGACCAAACTCAAAAGGGTTGGCGTAAGGCTCTTTACTGCGCTCTTTCAGACGGTAGCAATATCAAGTTAGACGTTAAAAAAAAGCCTAAAACCAAAAAAAACAAGCATGATGACGAACCACAAGGTCTCTTCGACTTCATGGAAAAAGGAGATATTTAATGGCATTACAACCTTACGAATGGAAGGATAAACCAGCTCTTATTGAGCGCCTTTTTCCAGTTCAAAAAATTTCGGCAGAAAGCTTTAAAGAACAAAGTGCTGTTCAAAGCAAGGCTTTGACAGCTCTAGGTAGTTACTGGAAGGGGCGCAAACCCCTTATTCTCAATAAGGCTTGCATTCTTGGATCGCTCTTGCCAGCAACAAATGACGGACTTAAAGATCTTGAAATTTTTGAGTTGTTGATGGGAATGGATCCTGAATCCATGAAAACAAGAATCGAAGAAACTCTTCCTGTTTCGAAAAGGGAAAGTATCGGTGACTACTTAGTGCTTCCTTATCATGATCAAGTCAGAGCAGGAAAAAGGCCAGAAGAAATTGGTGAATCCCTGTTTTCTTTAATTTGGGGGCGTGTAAATGCTCATTTAGGCACTACCTCGAGGTCTATACCTGAGTTGATTGAGGAAATTGGTATTGCACGCTTTGGACGTAGACCAAAAGTTGCTGACGTATTTTCAGGCTCGGGGCAAATACCTTTCGAGGCTGCTCGATTAGGTTGTGATGTATACGCTTCTGATCTAAACCCAATGGCATGTCTTTTGACTTGGGGTAGCTTTAATATAGTGGGGGCAAACTCTGAGCGTCGAAGTTCCATCAGAAAAACCCAATTGAGTGTTGTTAAAGCTGTATCCGAAAAAATAAGCGCTTTGCAAATTGATACTGATGGAAAAGGTTGGAGCGCTAAGGCTTATTTATACTGTGTGGAAGTAAAATGTCCAGAGTCTGGTTGGTCTGTTCCGCTCCTTCCTACAATGATAGTCAGTGCTAGTAAGTTTGTTGTCGTAAAGCTGGTGCCTGATCATGATAATAAGCGGTATGGAATTGACACATACTATTGTAAAGACAAAGAAGAGATGGAGTCACTCGCTGCGGGCACCGTCGATAGTGGTTATTTAGTTCACTCTCCAGATGGTATTAATAATTATCGGGTTAGTATTAAATCGATAAGAGGCGATTATAAAGAAGGCAAGGAAAACAAAAATCGTCTCAGAATGTGGGAAAAAGAAGACTTTATCCCTCGTGCTGATGATATTTTTCAGGAGCGGCTCTACTGCATACAGTGGATGAAAAAAAAGTCTTCTGGAAAACAGTTTGACTACGAGTTTAGGGCAGTTACCGATGAAGATTTAGCTCGTGAAAATACGGTAATTGAATATGTAAGTCAAAATTTATTACGTTGGCAAGCTGAAGGCCATGTTTCTGATATGGTAATTGAAGCAGGTGATAAAACTGATGAGCCAATTAGAACGCGGGGCTGGACTCACTGGCATCATTTATATTCTCCACGCCAGATATTAATGCTTGCATTGGTGCATGAAGAAATCAAAAAACAACCAAGTAATTCTGCTGAACTTGAGATATTTTTCTCTCGCTTATTAGATTGGTCTACCAAACTGTGTCGTTATGGCACTGGCGCTTCTCGTGAATCGATTGCACAGACCTTCTATAATCAAGCATTGAATACCTTTTACAATTATGGTGTGCGACCCTTTTCATTTGCCTCAACATACTTATTAGAAGAAACATATAATTATCCAGTAAGCTCTGTGACTGACGTCAATTCTCATCCTGCCCAGAATATTGATGTTGTAAATGATATTTATGTTACAGACCCTCCTTACGGTGATGCTGTTAAGTATGAAGAAATTACTGAATTTTTTATTGCTTGGCTTCGTAAAAACCCACCGAAAGAATTTGCTCATTGGACTTGGGATAGTCGTCGTTCTATAGCAATCAAAGGCGAAGACGATGGATTTCGTTCCGGTATGGTTGCGGCCTACCGTCAGATGGCGCAAAGAATGCCAGATAATGGACTACAAGTACTGATGTTTACCCATCAAAGTGGAGCCATATGGGCGGATATGGCTAACATTATATGGGCAAGCGGCTTGCAAGTGACCGCTGCATGGTATGTGGTAACAGAAACTGACGCTGCTATTAGAGGCGGGTCTAATGTTAAAGGAACTATCATTCTGATTTTGCGCAAACGTCATCAGGCATTAGAGACTTTTCGTGATGATTTGGGCTGGGAGATCGAAGAGGCTGTTAGAGAGCAGGTTGAATCATTAATTGGACTTGATAAAAAAGTTCGAGATCAAGGATCTGAAGGACTCTATACAGATGCTGATTTACAAATGGCCGGTTATGCTGCTGCTTTAAAAGTACTAACGGCATACTCCCGAATCGACGGTAAAGATATGGTGACTGAAGCCGAGGCACCACGACAAAAAGGCAAAAAGACTTTTGTCGATGAGCTGATTGATTTTGCTGTGCAAACAGCTGTTCAGTTTTTGGTGCCTGTTGGTTTTGAGAAAGGCGAATGGCAAAAGCTTCAAGCGGTTGAACGCTTCTATTTGAAAATGGCCGAAATGGAGCACCAGGGTGCAAAGACTTTAGACAACTATCAAAACTTTGCTAAGGCTTTCAAGGTTCACCATTTTGATCAATTAATGAGTGACGCCTCAAAGGCCAACTCTGCACGATTAAAGCTGTCTGTTGAGTTTAAAAGTTCCATGATGTCAGGAGATGCTGAGATAGCCGGCACTCCGTTGAGAGCTTTACTATATGCGTTATATGAGCTTTCGAGAGATGTTGAGGTTGATGATGTGTTGTTGCACCTAATGGACAACTGCCCAAATTATCTTCCTAATAAACAGATGCTGGCAAAAATGGCCGATTACATTGCAGAAAAACGCGAAGTATTGAAAGGTACTAAAACTTTTACTCCTGAACTTGAAGCGAGCTGTGCCCGTGTTCTTGCTGAAGCAATTCGAAATCAAAGGTTGTAATATATGGCGATTCGGCGATTTTCATCACGCACAGAAAGGTTGGATAAGGAATTTTTAGCTGAATCGCTTAAAGGAGCTTCTAAGTATTTTCGTATTGCAGGATATTTTAGAAGCTCAATTTTTGAGCTGGTTGGTGAAGAAATATCAAAAATTCCAGAAGTGAAAATTATCTGTAATTCAGAGCTAGATTTAGCAGATTTTCATGTGGCAACTGGACGAAATACAGCATTAAAGGAACGATGGAACGAAGTAGATGTAGAATCTGAGGCGCTACTTAAAAAAGATCGTTATCAAATCCTCGACCAATTACTACAGTCGGGCAACGTTGAAATCCGCGTTGTACCAAGAGAGCGTTTGTTTTTACATGGAAAGGCGGGTTCGATTCATTATAGTAATGGATCTCGTAAGTCGTTTATTGGTTCGGTTAATGAATCCAAAAGTGCGTTCGCCCATAACTATGAACTTGTATGGCAAGATGATGATGAGGAAAGCGCTGACTGGGTCGAACAAGAGTTTTGGGCACTGTGGAATGATGGTGTCCCATTACCTGAAGCGATATTCGCTGAAATCAACCGCGTTGCAAATCGTAGAGAAGTTACAGTTGAAGTTCTAAAGCCTGATGAAGTCCCTGCTGCTGTAATGGCAGAGGCTCCTATATATCGAGGTGGTGAGCAATTGCAGCCATGGCAACGCTCCTTCGTAACTATGTTCCTTGAACATAGGGAAGTTTATGGTAAAGCTCGTTTGTTGCTTGCTGATGAAGTTGGAGTCGGAAAAACTTTATCTATGGCAACTAGCGCGCTTGTAAGTGCTCTTTTAGATGATGGTCCAGTGCTAATACTTGCTCCTTCGACTCTTACCATTCAATGGCAAATTGAAATGATGGATAAGCTAGGCGTACCGGCAGCTGTATGGTCCTCACAGAAAAAGGTTTGGCTGGGTGTTGAGGGACAAATTCTATCGCCGCGGGGTGACTCTTCATCAATAAAGAAATGCCCTTATAGAATTGCGATCGTGTCTACTGGCTTAATAATGCATCAGCGTGAAAAAGCTGACTTTGTAAAAGAAGCTGGGATGCTGCTCAAGAATCGCTTCGGAACTGTGATTCTTGATGAGGCTCACAAGGCTCGTGCTAAAGGTGGTTTAGGTGATCAAGCATCAGAGCCTAATAATCTAATGGCATTTATGCAAAAAATTGGGAGGCGTACCCGTCATCTTATTTTGGGTACGGCAACTCCAATTCAAACCGATGTTCGTGAACTTTGGGATCTTCTTGGCATATTAAATAGTGGGGCTGAGTTTGTTTTAGGTGACGCTTTATCACCATGGCATGATCATGAACAAGCTATTCCATTAATTACGGGTAAGTCGCAGGTTACATCAGAAGCGGAAATATGGACTTGGCTAAGTAATCCGCTACCGCCTGGAGGTGAACACTATATTGTCCAACAGATTCGAGATTATTTGCATATTGATAGCAAAACCTTCATTTGCTCCCATCGTTTCGAAGATCTTGATTACATGATTCAACATCTGTGGTTGTCTGAATGCCTTGCACCTGGTTTTTTTAAGGAAAACAATCCAGTTTTGAGACACACCGTGCTCAGAAAGCGCAAGCAACTTGAAGATGATGGATTACTTGAAAGGGTAGGCGTTAATACGCATCCGATGACAAGAAATTTAGGGCAATACCAATCTCGATTTGTGGGGCTTGGAATACCCACAAATACGCCTTTCCAAGTCGCATACGAAAAAGCAGAGGAATTTAGTAAATTACTCCAATCTCGAACGCGCTCCGCTGGTTTTATGAAGTCATTGATGCTTCAACGAATTTGTTCAAGCTTTGCGTCAGGATTGAAAACTGCCCAGAAAATGCTTCGTCATACGTTGTCACATGAAGACGAGGACCTTGTCGAGGATGTAGAGCATATTCTTTCTGAAATGACACCAGCAGAAGTTGCCTGCTTAAGAGAAATTGAAACTCAACTTTCTCGTTCAGAAGCAGTTGATTCAAAACTTAATACTGTTAAGTGGTTCTTAACTGAGTTTAAAACGGACGGTAAAAGCTGGCTGGAACACGGCTGTATTATTTTTAGCCAGTACTATGACACGGCAGAGTGGATAGCAAAGGAACTTGCAAAGTCCTTCAAAGGTGAAGTTGTAGCTGTTTATGCTGGTGTTGGTAAAAGTGGGCTTTTCAGAGGTGAGCAGTTTAACAATGTCGAGCGCGAACTAATTAAGTCTGCTGTTAAAACTCGTGAGATCAGACTGGTTGTAGCTACCGACGCAGCGTGTGAAGGCCTAAACCTACAGACGTTAGGGACGCTAATAAATATAGATCTACCATGGAATCCGTCTCGTTTAGAGCAAAGGCTTGGTCGGATTAAGCGTTTTGGTCAGGCTAGGAAGTTCGTGGATATGCTTAATCTTGTTTATAGCGAAACTCAGGATGAAAAGGTCTACAACGTGCTATCAGACAGGCTTCGTGATACATACGATATATTTGGTAGTTTACCAGACACGATTGATGATGACTGGATTAATGATGAGGAAGCACTTAATACACGAATGAATGAGTACATGCATGAGCGGAAAAAGGCACAAGATGCATTTTCAGTCAAGTATAGAGGAACCTTAGATCCAGATGCACATCTCTGGGAGCGATGTGCAACAGTACTGTCAAGACGAGATATAGTTAGCAAACTAAGTGAGCCGTGGGGGTAGATATGTGCTCTAGCAAAAAGGGTATTAATTGAAATGGTAACTTTTGACCAGCTAATGCAACCTCTGATCATCGCCCTGAACAATCTTGGCGGTTCAGGTAGTATTGATGAAATATACGAGGAGGTCGTGGAGCTAGAAAAGTTTGATGAGCAGACTCTGGCTGTGTTGCATAACCCCGAAAAGAGTAGCCAAACGGAAGTTGGTTATCGATTGGCTTGGGCGAGAACCTACCTCAAAAAAGCAGGATATCTTGAGAATTCATCAAGAGGCGTCTGGGCTTTGACTGATAAAGCCAGGCAAAATGCTAAGCTGGATAGTCGAGAGATTGTGAACTTTGTCAGAGAACTTGACCGAAAGCCTGGGGGTTCAAAAAGTTCTTCTTCAGAGCCAGAGCTTTCGTCTGATGATTCACCAGAAGAAGCTATGGCTTGGCGTGAAAAGTTACACCATGTACTCATTGAAGAAATGAGCCCTGATGCTTTTGAGCGGTTAACACAGAGGTTATTGAGAGAATCAGGCTTCATTCATGTTGAAGTGACTGGCCGCACGGGTGATGGTGGTATCGATGGCAAAGGAATTGCCCGAATCAACGGTTTGATGAGTTTTCATATTGCTTTTCAGTGTAAAAAATACAAAGGCTCAGTTGGAGCACCAGAAATCCGAGACTTCAGAGGGGCAACGGTAGGACGTGCAGATCGTGGCATGTTTATTACCACTGGTAGTTTTACAAAAGCAGCCATTGAAGAAGCTAACCGTGATGGTGTTGCTCCAATTGACTTGGTTGATGGTGATCAGTTAGCCGATAAGCTCAAAGAACTAAGTTTAGGTGTTAAAACAGAGTTGGTTGAAAAAGTAACAGTAGAACCAGACTGGTTTTTAAGTCTTTAGCTCTATTATCGCTACAGATAAGTGCAAGTTTCTTGCGACTATCTAACATCCTAATTGTTAGTGAACCTTCACACTATCGTGTCGGAGGTTCACTATGTTCAAAAACCTATTTTTTCAAGCCAAAGCACTACCAGAGCTGTCATCGCAACTGGATGCGGAAATTCCACGCTACCCGCCATTCCTGAAGGGGTTGCCAGCTGCGTCACCCGAGGATTTGCAGTCCACACAAGACGAGCTAATTGCCAAACTGCGCCAGGTACTTGGCTTTAACCTGCGTGATTTTCAAAGGCTAATTCAGCCCTGCATTGATCATCTGGCTGCTTATGTTCATTTGTTGCCAGCTTCTGAGCATCATCATCACAGTGGCGCTGGTGGTTTATTACGTCATTCGTTGGAAGTTGCTTTCTGGGCTGCACAAGCTGCTGAAGGGATCATCTTTGTTGCCAGTGGCACACCGGTTGAGAAAAAAGAGCTAGAGCCAAGGTGGCGTGTTGCAGCGGCTCTTGGCGGTTTGTTCCATGATATTGGTAAGCCCGTTTCAGACCTGTCCATCACAGACGAAGATGGACGCTATCTGTGGAACCCTTTTTTAGAAACCTTATCTCAGTGGACCACTAATAACAGCATTGAACGCTATTTCATTCGCTGGCGCGACGGACGGTGCAAGCGGCACGAGCAATTTTCAATTCTGGTATTAAACCGGGTGATGACACCTGAGTTGCTCGCCTGGTTAACCCAGCCGGGCCCTGAGATTTTGCAAGCTATGCTGGAGGCAATTGGCAATACCGATCCCGAGCATGTCCTGTCTAAATTGGTTATTGAAGCTGACCAAACCAGTGTCCAGCGAGACCTGAAAGCTCAACGAATTTCCGTTGACGACAATGCCCTTGGTGTCCCAGTTGAACGCTATCTACTTGATGCCATGAGGCGATTACTTGCCAGTTCGCAATGGCTGGTCAATCAGCGAGATGCCAGAGTTTGGATACGAAAATCGAATCAATCAACCCATCTTTACCTGGTTTGGAAAAGCGCGGCTAAGGACATCATTGAGCTGTTGGCTAAAGACAAGATACCTGGCATTCCAAGAGATCCCGATACCCTTGCGGACATCCTTATTGAGCGAGGATTGGCCACTAAATCCGCCTCAAATGAGCGATATGAAAGCCTTGCCCCTGAAGTGCTGATCAAAGACGACAAGCCAATCTGGTTAGCTATGCTACATATAGTTGAGGCCGATTTATTGTTCAGCTCGAATGTACCAAGTAGCGTGAGACTGTTTAGCAAATCTGAGTGGGAAGCAACACAGCAAACACAAGCAGAGCCACAGAGTCGCTCCAGTGAACATTCAGACTTGCCTGAAGCGTCATCATCAATCGAAGTAAGTAATTCGGCTGAGTCGCCATCGTCAAAATCGTCCGACCAAGATGATGAACTTCGTCTTGCCAGTGATGTTAATCACCTTCAGGCAACTGAAAATGCTCCAGGTGATGAATGCGAAAAGCCTAACGATTCAAACGATGCTGCAATCGCGAATAACGCAAACCAGCACGATGCAGATTCATTGAATCTCCCTGAATCATTGGCGTGGCTCCCAGAGGCCAGCAGTGCGTTGATTATGGTTGGTGAACAGCTTCTGATCCGCTATCCCGATGCCGTAAGACATTGGTGTTCTCCCCGAAAACTGCTTGCTGAACTCAGTCGGTTAGATTGGCTTGAACTAGATCCGGCAAACCCGACGCGTAAAGCCAGAACTGTGACTACAAATGATGGAGTTCAGGAGCAAGGGTTACTGCTGAAGGTATCGATTTCTAAAGGGCTAACTGCACTGATAGACCTTTCCAAACAAGACGCAGAATCAGTGACAGCAATTCAGAACAAAGAGGCTTCACAGCGTCCGAGTCGAATTAATATAACCAATGCCCAAGCAAAAGAGCCCGCCACAAGAGCGGAGCGTAAGCAAAAGCCGATTGCGGCCAATGCGAACTCAAGTACAGACCCCAAACACGCGCAGCGGCAACAGATGGTTAGTTTTGTGAAAGATTTGCCCATCTTACTGACCGATGGCGATTACCCAGACGTGGATCATAGTGCCGATGGTATTCGCGTCACGATTCAAACCTTACGCCAAGTCGCCAATGAGCATGGTATTCCAGCCGGGCAATTGCTTCGGGGGATCTCGGCCAGTGACCAATGCCAGTTTGATGAGGGGGAAACGGTTTTGTTTACCGCTCACGCTAAACGTTAATCCTTTTGAAATTAAGCGATTGCAAACGGTTATTTTGCGGAGCATGAATGAAAGAAAACGCATACGAGATGCCTTGGCGCACGAACTATGAAGCCATGGCAGCAGCAGGCTGGCTGGTTGGTGCAACTGGGGCAATTGCCGCAGAAATGCTGACTGAGCTACCACCTGAGCCATTTTGGTGGATGACAGGGATTTCCTCGGGCATGGCGTTGTACCGCCTGCCTGAGGCTTACCGTCTTCATAAGTTACAGAAGGGACTAAAAGGCAAACCATTGGCTTTTATGGAGCTGTCGCATTTACAAAAGGTGATGGCAAAACATCCTGATGAATTGTGGTTAGGGTATGGCTTTGAGTGGGACCAACGTCATGCTCAACGCGCTTATGAAATCTTAAAGCGGGATAAGCAAACCTTGCTTAACCAAGGTCACGGCAAACAAATGGGTTCAACCTGGATTCATGGTGTTGAGCCCAAAGAAGAAGATGTGTACCAGCCAGTTGGTCACACAGAAGGCCATACCTTAATTGTCGGCACAACCGGTGCCGGAAAAACCCGATGCTTTGATGCGATGATCACTCAGGCCATTTTGCGTAATGAAGCCGTGATTATTATTGACCCCAAGGGAGACAAGGAACTTAAGGATAATGCGCAGCGAGCCTGTATTGCCGCCGGTAGTCCTGAGCGCTTTGTGTATTTTCATCCGGGTTTTCCTGAGCATTCAGTACGTCTTAATCCCTTGAGGAACTTTAACCGGGGTACTGAAATTGCCAGCCGTATTGCGGCACTAATCCCATCTGAAACCGGTGCTGATCCATTTAAAGCCTTTGGCCAAATGGCACTGAATAACATCGTGCAAGGTTTGTTGCTTACGTCACAACGTCCTGATCTGAAAACACTGAGGCGTTTTTTGGAAGGTGGCCCAGAAGGCTTGGTAGTAAAAGCCGTCACAGCCTGGGGGGAGCAGGTGTATCCCAATTTTAGTGTGGAGATCAAGCGCTTTACCGAAAAGGCCAATACCTTGGCTAAACAAGCCATGGCGATGCTACTTTTCTACTACGAACGCATTCAGCCCGTTGCCGCCAATACTGATTTGGAGGGCCTTTTGAGTATGTTTGAGCATGACAGAACCCACTATTCAAAGATGGTGGCCTCATTGATGCCGGTGCTCAATATGCTCACATCAAGTGAACTAGGCCCACTGCTATCACCGATTGCAAACGATGTGGATGACAGCCGGTTAATTACGGATTCTGGCCGTATTATCAACAATGCCCAAGTGGCCTATATCGGGTTGGATTCATTGACCGACGCCATGGTTGGCAGCGCCATTGGTTCGTTGCTTTTATCCGATCTCACCGCCGTGGCCGGTGACCGCTATAACTATGGTGTTGAAAATCGTCCCGTAAATATCTTCATCGATGAGGCTGCTGAAGTCGTCAACGATCCCTTCATTCAACTGCTCAACAAAGGCCGTGGCGCAAAAATGCGTTGTGTAATTGCTACTCAGACCTTTGCTGACTTTGCAGCTCGTACAGGCAGTGAAGCTAAGGCTCGCCAGGTGTTAGGTAACATCAACAACTTGATAGCCCTTCGGGTGATGGATGCCGAAACGCAGCAGTACATTACCGACAATCTGCCTAAGACTCGGTTGCAGTACATCATGCAAACTCAAGGTATGTCGTCCAACTCGGACAGCCCCGCGTTGTTTACCGGCAATCATGGTGAACGCTTGATGGAGGAAGAAGGCGATATGTTTCCACCGCAGTTATTAGGCCAGCTTCCCAACCTGGAGTACATCGCCAAGCTTTCAGGTGGCCGCGTGATCAAAGGCCGCATTCCTATTTTAACCAGCTCTACACAGGCAGCATAAGGAGTCTGTATGCATCATTCTGTCTGTCTTAAAATGACAACAATTACCAGTAAAGAAATGCTCGCTCAGTGCCAGCAACATAACCCCCAGTTCAAGGAAACTTTAAGGCTGCTTGAAACCGACTGGCCTCATGCTTTGGCCTCAGTGCACTGTTTGGCGGACTATTTAACAGATGCGCTCACTTTAGATGGCCATTCCATCTTTGATTTGTGCCTTTGTAATGGTTTGGGCAGTTATGACGAAGTCAGTTGTGATGATGACAGTATCCGACTGTGGCATTTCATTGAGGCACTGACCTGGACTGCCGCCAGTGCTTTAACGGGGGTTCGGCTGCGTGATCCTGACCATTTCGAGTGGGCTGCCGTAGATGGTGTGTATTTCTACTCCTGGATTCGTAATCGTCAAAATCGGATGGCGTATTTGGCTGAAGGACGTATTGATGTGCGTTATGTCAGTGGCCATACATCGACAAAGCGGCTTCAACAAGTAATTAAAGCCCGGATTATGACGCCAACCGTTGCAGCCATGCTGGCGCGAGTTGAAGAGGATGTTTGGCATGAGCAAGCATAAGTCGGTTTGGCTGCTGTGTCTGGCGCTGATGCTGGAGATTATTGCCATTGGCGTGTTAGTGCCCGGTGATTGGACTGGCCGGGTTATTAGTAAAGAGAAACAGATGATCCAAAATCAATTGGGCGCTCAAACAAGCTATTGGATTGGTCAAACTAGCCATGGCTGGTATCAATCATGGGTTGTAGATACGCAGATGGAGCAATCTGTGCGTGATTTTCTAATCCCCACTGAAGAGCAGCGACTGCGCTCTAAAGGGATGGAGAACATGGGCGGCTTTTGGTTTGTGTGGGTAGAAGACCGTATTCAGGCATTTTTTGATGTGCTGTACCAAGTGTTCACTCGATTTGCTTTGTTGATGGTCTGGTTGCCCTTTGCCCTTATTCTCATGTTACCGGCGCTGTGGGACGGCTTGATGACCTGGAAGATTAAGAAGACAACCTTTGATTTTTCTAGCCCTATTATTCACCGCTACAGCATGATAATTCTGGGCTCAGGCGTCATTTTGCTGTTTATGGGATTGTTCGCCCCGCTGGCTATTCCACCGGTGGTACTACCGTCGCTGATCATCGGCTTGGCATTGATGGCAGGGTTGGCGTTAAGCCACTTGCAGAAGAAGATATGAGGCCAGTTAGGCCTCATCTTGTAGAGCTAAAACCTTACGCCTACGGTATTGCCGTTCTCGTCTTCAGCTGGCAAATGATAAGTATCAATAAGGTGACCTTGAAGCCAAATATATTGCGGCATCCAAAACGAGTACTGTCGTATAAGAGCCAATACTTCTTTCAGCGGTTTGTTTGCATGAGGCTCGGCAAGACGAAAGTACATGAATGAGCAATCATCTCGAAAGTACTCCTGAAGCTCTGAATCCGATAGCGTTTCTTTTAGAGGCCTGTTTTGTTCGTCGTCCTCATCAGGGGAGTTGGCATAAATTTCAAATAGCTGCTTTTCAGTGAGCATCTCCAAGAAGTGGTCTTCAATTAAAACCCCATCACTGGTATCGACATCCATACCATCTTTGACATCAAAAGCCATGACACATCCAGAAGATAACGCCACTTCTGATGGTTTAAGTAAGTCATTAGCTTGCACAACTTGATGCCAATGATTAAAACCAGCAGATACTGCAACTTCATCGAGTGCTTGAGTGTGTGGAATAGATTTTTCACGTTTAAGCTTTCGTGCTTTTTGCTTTAAACGTTCAACCGAGGCAGAGGAAATGATTTTAGTAATTTGCATTGAGTTTCTCCTATTAGCGAATACGGTGCCCACTGCCGAGGTCGCAGAAAAAACCTAAGCAAAAAATAAATTTTGGGTAAGCGGATTAAATGGTTGATCTTACCTTTGCATGAGAGTGAGACAGACCGG